>Ga0114939_10000920_pt1 | contig 23784 bp, 16 predicted proteins | sample AshMeaCrysSpring_FD_87196 | JGI IMG/M metagenome (GOLD analysis project Ga0114939, IMG submission 87196) | Groundwater microbial communities from Big Spring, Nevada to study Microbial Dark Matter (Phase II) - Ash Meadows Crystal Spring | ecosystem: Environmental > Aquatic > Deep subsurface >...
TTCAACTCGTTCAGCGCCCAGGCGAGGTTGTTCATCGCCAAGGCGTTGCTCGGCTGCACCTCGGTGACTTCCTTGTAGAGCTTCGCCGCGCCACGGTAATCCTTATCCCGCAGCTCGAGGTCGGCGAGATACATCCGAACGAAGACGTCCTTGGGGTTCTCCCTGATCCACTGCGCTGCAACCGCGTCCCCCTCGGAGGCTTTGCCCGCCTCGTTCAGCATCGCGTGCAGGCGTACGACGTAGGGAGCCGCAGGCTGCAGGCGCATTGCCTGCCTGTAGGCGTCGGCGGCTTGGCCGAACTGCTTTTGGGCGGCCATCACATCCCCCTCAAGCGCGTAGCCGGCAGCCTCTTCGGGGCGCGCCTTTTGCACCGTGCGCGCCTCGTTCAGCGCGTCCTGGGTTCTGCCCGATGCGAGCTGGACGGCCACGATCTGGCGCCGCGCCTCGATCGAGTCGGGTCGCAACTGGTCGGCCTTGCGAAGCGACGCAATGGCACTGTCATAGTCCTTCGCCGCGAACTGCGCCGCCGCAAGCCGCAGGAGCGGTGAGGGCGACTGGGGTACCTGCGTCACCAGCTTCGCGAACGTCTCGATAGCAGCTCCGGTGTCGCCGTACGCTTGCTGGAGCAGGCCGAGCGTCTCGAGGAGCTGCGGATTCGTCGGTAGTGCGGACACGGCGGCCGCAGCGGCAGCGAGAGCTTCCTTGCGGTCGTTCGCCTGGTTGTAGACGTTGATCAGGGCAAGTCTGAGCGCGGGCGACGCCGGGTTTGCTCGCACCCCCCCTTTGAGGACGGTGGCAACGCTCTCCTTCGAGCCGCCGGTGGCGGCCTCGATTTCGGCGAGCGTCAGCAGCGCCTGCTCGTTGGCGGGCTCCTTGGATAGGATCTCCTCCATCCGCTTCTTCGCCGCTGCGGGGTTCTTCGCAGCCACATCCAGGCGCGCAAGATTGCGTGCCGCGACGACGAAGGTCGGCTGAATCTCGAGCGCCTTGCTGAAGCTTGCGCGGGCAGCCTCGGTGTCGCCCTTCGCCGCCTGGACCACGCCCCGCAGGTTCCAGGGCACCGCACTGTCGCGCTGCTTCTTCTCGAGGGCGTCCACTGCGGCGAGCGCCTTGCGGTAGTCGCCCAGCCGGAGGTGCGTCGCGATCAGCGCGATATCGGCCTGCGACTGGGAGGTATCCATCAGCGCTGCAGCCTCGAAGTCGCGCATTGCGCGATCCGCGTCGCCGCTCGCGAGCCGGAGCTGCCCGAGACGGGTTCGCACCACGGCGTTGCCCTTGTCGGCGCTCGCTGCCTGATCGTAGTACGCGGTTGCCTTCGCAAGGTCGCCGTTCGCGAACGCCACCTCCCCCGCGAGCCGCAGCACGGTCGGGTCCGCCGGGGCCAGCGCGAGCGTCTGGTTGAGAACCTCCTCGGCTTTGGCCGCCTGTCCGGTTCGCAGAAGCGTCGCGACGAGGAGATTCCGCGCATAGAGGCTCTGCGGACTACGCGCGACGACCTTGCGCAGCAGATCCTCGGCGGTGCTCACCGAACCGAGCTGGTATTCGATCGCAGCGGCGAGCTGCTGCACCATCGAGTTGTCCGGCGCCACCTTCAGCACCTGCTGCACGGCGTCGCGCGCCTTCGCGACGTCACCCTTGCGGAACGCGATCAGCGCTTCGAGATAGTTCGTCCGGGCGTCGCTCGGCGCCACCTTCTTCAACGCCTGCAGCTCGGCCGCTGCCTGGTCGTACTTGCTCTCGCGCACGAGCAAGGAGATCAGGGCGAAGCGAGCCTGCACGCTCGTCGGCTGGGCCTTGACCAACTCGCCGAGCACTTCGAGCGCAGCATCCGTCCTGCCCGCGGCAAGGAGCAAGTCGACCTTGAGCGCCAGCGCGTCGGGCTGTCCCGGGTGCTCCCTCAACACCTCGTCATTGATCTTCATGGCGCCGTCGAGGTCGCGACCGAGCGCCGCGAGCCGCGCTTCCCCGACGCGCGCACGCGGGTAGCCCGGGGATGCGGCCAGCGCCGCGGCGTAGGCAGCCTTCGCAGCCTTGAGCTGTTCCAGACTGACGTAGGCGTCGCCCAGGATGCTCTTCAGCGCCGCCTGGCCCGCGGCGTCCGGTGCGGTCTTGTCCGCGAGATCGGCGACCAACTTCTTGGGATCGCCTTGGCGCTCCAGAGCTAGCGCCAACTCGGGGTACACCTGTTCGGGCGGATACCCGTATTCCAGCGCACGACGCAGTTCCTTCTCCGCCGAGACGGCATCGCCCGTGCGGTTGAGCGACACGCCGAGCAGGAAGCGGGTCCTGCCGTCCCGCGGCTCCTTCTGCAGTGCGTTCTTCAGCTGGATCTCGGCTGCCTTGTAGTCGTTCTTCGCCATGTAGCTCTCGGCGGAGGCGACCAGGGCAGCCGGTCTCTCGTCGCCGCAGCCGGCGACGATCGCGGCCGCCACGGCGATCGCGAGAGCGGTGCCAGGACGAAGAAACCGCCCAAATCGCTTGAGGTTCATCGCGCCCTTCCTTGTACGCTCGTGTTCATTCGCGAGCGGTGGCCGCCGCCGGCTGCCGCAGGCCGAAACGCTCGAGGAGGTCGTACAGCGTAGGACGGCTGATACCGAGCAGCTCAGCGGCCTTGCTCAGATTGCCGTTGACTCGGCCAAGCACCCTTAGCACCGCCTGCTTCTCAGCCTCGTCGCGGACCTGGCGGAGGTTGAACACCTCCTCCTTCTGCGGCGCCCCGAGGCCGACGTCGGCGGCGCGAATGCTCGAGCCGTCGGCCATAATTACCGCCCGCTTGATGCAGTTCTCGAGCTCGCGCACGTTGCCTGGCCACGCGTGAGCTTCGATGGCATCGATGGCATCGGGGGCGAGTGTCATCGCGCCCCGCTTCTGCTGCTGTGCGAGACGGCGGACGAACGCGTGGGCAAGCAGCGAGACGTCCCCCTGGCGACGCCGCAACGGGGGGATCTCGAGAACGATCTCGGCGAGGCGGAAGTAGAGATCCTCGCGGAACTTGCCCTGGACAATGAGTTCCTTGAGGTTCTGATGGGTGGCGCAGACTATGCGCACGTCGACCGGGATCTCTTCGCGTCCGCCGATGCGCTCGACGACACGCTCCTGGAGGAAGCGCAGCAGCTTCGCCTGGAGCGGATGCGGCAGGTCTCCGATCTCGTCGAGGAATAGCGTGCCCTTGTTGGCCGTCTCGATCTTTCCCGGCGTCTGCTTTACCGCCCCCGTAAAGGCGCCTTTCTCGTAGCCGAAAAGTTCGCTCTCGAGCAGCGTGTCGGGGATGGCCGCGCAGTTGATGGCGACGAACCGCTCCTTGCGCCGCTGCGAGTGCTCGTGCAGGGCGCGCGCAACCAGCTCCTTCCCGGTGCCCGACTCGCCCAGGAGCAGCACCGTCGCGGTCGTGGGTGCGACCTTCTCCGTAGTCCGGCAAACGCGCATCATCTCCGGATCGCGCGTGACGATGCCCGAGCTCACCGCGCCGGCGGCCGCGTCCTGCAGCCTTCGGTTCTCCTCCTGGAGCTCGTGCAGCCGGAACGCGCGTTCGATCGTGAGGGCGAGGATCTCGGGCTCGAACGGCTTGGCGAAGAAGTCGTACGCACCCATCGAGATGGCCTTGAGAGCGTTGCTGCGATCATTCTGTCCGGTGAGGACGATGACCTTCGTATCCGGTGTGAGCGCAAGGATCTCCTGGAGCAGCCGGAAACCTTCAGTGGGGTCGTTGGGCATCGGCGGCAGTCCAAGGTCCATGGTCACCACACCCGGTTCGTGGCGCCGCAACTGTGCGATCGCACTCTCGCGGTCGCCCGCGACCACGGTTTCGTACTGATCGAGCGCCCAGCGCATCTGTTTCTGCAGCGCGGGATCGTCCTCGATCACCAGCAGAGGCCGCCGCTTGTCTTCGCTCATGCCACTCGCCTCAAAGGATCTTCGGTCGCTGCGCCCGGCTCGCTCCTCGGCAACAGCACTCGGAACGTCGTGCCCGCGTTGGACGCGCTGTCCACCTGCAGGCGCCCGCCGATGGCGTTGATGTACTGGAAGCTTTCGTAGACCCCGATACCCATGCCGTGGGGCTTCGTCGTCTGGAAGGGCCGGAACAGCTTCTCGCGCAAGAACTCGGGCGTCATGCCGACGCCGTTGTCGACCACCTCCACGACCGCGAAGGCGCCCTCCGCATAGGCACGCACCCGCACCCGACCGCCTTCGGACGGGATTGCGTCGAGGGCGTTCTGCACCAGGTGACCGAGCACGCGTTCCAGCCGGTCCTCGTGACCTTGCGCGCGCACGCCCCGGGCCCCATCGAGGTCGAAGGTCGCCCGCGAGTCCGCTTTCGCGGACGCGATGCGACCCATGACGTCCGCGAGGTCCACGGGACGCGGCTTTTCGGTAGGCGTGGTGCCGCTGCGAAGCTGCAGCATGAGGCCATTCATGCGCTCGACAACGTGCGCCACCGTCTCGAGCATGTCCTGCTGGAACTCGGGGTTCGCGCGATGTCGCTCCGCGTTCCTCAGCATGAGCGACAACTGCGCCACGAGGTTCTTGAGGTCGTGGACCACGAACGCCGACATGCGGTTGAACGAGTGGAACTTCTGCGCCTCGAGCAGCGCCTCGTTGGCGCGATCATGCGCCAGATAGCTGGCCGCCTGCCGGCTGCTGGTCTTGAGAAGGTCGAGCACCTCCCAGTCGACCTCGCTCATGACGCGGGGTCGCGCGAGGGCCACGAAGCCGAGGAGATTCTCGCCGTCGGCGAGCGGAACGATCAACCAAGCCTCCAATGCCCATTCGTCAAGCTCGAGCCCCTGGTAGCGTTCCGGTGCCCGCCGATACTCGTCGACGCGGACCACCCAGCCCGTGCGGCGTAGGAACGTCGCGAGCGACCCGTCCGCCGGTTCCGCGCCAGCCACGGCAGGAAAGGCAACGCGGTCCGCCTGCCGATAGGCCCCGTCCCGTTCCAGCCAGATGGCACCGCCACGGCTTTCCACTGGCGCGGCCAGGGCACGCACGACGCGCTCGGGCAGCGAAGTCTCGGCCTCCGGCGTCGAGAGCTCGCGGGTCATGCGCAGCCACTCCTCCCGGTAGTCGTAGCGATAGGAGAAGAAGTTCTTGGCTACGAACACGCGCAGCCGGGCACGCAGGGCGCCGGAGAAGGCCAAGGCCAGCAGACCGAGCACGGCTGCGAAGAGCACGGTCACCTGTAGCGTCTTGCCCCAGCTGCCGCCGAAGAAGCGTACGTAGTAGCCGGCGGCAGCTGCCAGCAGCAGATACACGCCGGACGCGAGGAGCGCGCTTGAATGCGCGATCACGCGGCGCGACACATGCAGGTCGATGGTCCACGCCGTGTTCCGGACGGTGGCGATGGCCACGAAGGGTATGACCAGCGCATGCACGAAGTCACGGGCCGCGAACAGATTGGGATCAAACATGCGGAAGAGCGCCGCGTCCGAGGCGTACAGCAGGTCGAACGCGAACATCGCGCCGAGCCCGAGGACGAGCGGTTTCACGTTCCAGCGTACCGCGCCGGGTGTGCGTCGATAGAGTTGCTCGCAGAGCGACAGCCCGAGGATGGAGAGGATCAGCGCGAACGCGTACGGCCAGAGCGTCTGCTCGTCGGGAATCGGCAGGCGCCACGGGGGTGCGAGCGGAAGCAGCGCCACGCCTCCAAGCAGCACCAGAAGCAGCGCCAACAGCCATCGAGGCGTGGTCGACCAGGGACGCTCGGTGCCCGCCTCGCTCCAGTCGTCAAGGAGCAGCAGAAGGAAGCACAGCCACCCGCCGAGATGCGCGGCGTTCGTGATCCTTGCCGCCTGCCACACGGCGCTGAAAGACGGCTGAGCGATCGCGACGAAGGTCAGCCCGGTCCAAGCGCCCCCGAGGAGCACGGTGGCCAGAAGCACAGACGCACGCAATCCACCGCGCCACCCTATCGCCAAGCGTACCGCGAAGCCGCAGAACGCCAGGGTCGCCAGACCGTAGCTCCACGCCGCAGGATTGTAAAAAAAATCGTCGCTCAAGGCGGGCAACTGTCAACGGGTCCGACAGTAACTGTAGCCGGATGCGCAGACATCGTGGTGGCCGCTAGCGTGAATAGGTCCTCGCGTCGGACCGCCAACCATCAAAGAGTGTGAATTGCGCGGTTGCTCAAGCCAGGTGGATGCGGGCCACACGAACGCAGCGAGGGGCACGAGTCGGCTCGGCACCCAACGCCGGCTTCCGGGTCGCGCGAACGGCCCGCACATCTAAGGAGGATGGTTCGCCGCCTCCGCGGCGACTGGCGTGCTTAGCGCGCGCCTTCGCGGAACAGCACCACGCGCACCGTCTCAAGAAGGATAAGGAGATCGAGGAAGAGCGAGTGGTTCTTGACGTAGTAGAGGTCGTTCTCGAGCTTGCGCACCGCATCCTCGACGGACGCACCGTACGCGAGCCGCACCTGCGCCCAGCCGGTCACGCCCGGCTTCACGCTGTGGCGCACGCCGTAGTACGGGATCTTCTTGGCGAGCTCGTCAACGAACGCGGGGCGCTCGGGCCGCGGCCCCACGAAGCTCATGTCGCCGCGGAGGACGTTGACGAGTTGCGGCAGTTCATCAATCCGCGTCTTCCGGATGAAGCGTCCGACGCGTGTCACGCGCGGGTCGTCCGACTGGGCCCAGCGTGCCTTGCCGTCCTTTTCCGCGTCCTGCGACATGCTGCGGAACTTCAGCACGGTGAAGACACGCCCGCCTCGACCGACCCGCTCCTGCCTGTAGATCACCGGACCGCGGCTCTCCAAACGGATCGCGAGAGCCGTGGCAGCCATGACGGGTAGGGCGAGCAACAGGAGGGCGAGGCTCACCCCGAGGTCGAAGACGCGCTTAACGAGGTTGCGAGACCAGTCCTGCTTGAAGCCATCGCCGTAAATCAGCCAGCTCGCTTTCAACGACTCGACGGGCACTTCGCCGCGCACTCTTTCGTAGAACCCCGCGAGGTCGGTGATCCGCACCCCCGAAATCCTGCATTGCAGCAGGGCTTCGAGCGGCAGGGCGCCGCCGCGCTGCTCGCGCACGGCGACGATGACCTCGTCGATGTCGAGACGATCCACAGCCGCTTCGATGTTCCATTCGGAGGGCACGATTCGTTGGCCCTGCACCATTCGTGCCGGCTCCGACTGTGCAGGGTAAAAGCCGACCAGCGTCAGGTTGGGCTGGTTGGTGGCCGTAAGCGAGCGCTCGACCATCAGCGCTTCGGGACCGGTGCCCAAGACCAGGATACGGTGCGGAAAGAGGGCGCGGCTGAGTGGAAGCGAAAGCGCCTTGCGCGAGAGCAGCACGCCCGCAAGCGCGTACACGACGGTCACCCAGAGCGCATCGCGGAACACGTTGCCGTACGGGAACAGCTCGAATACGAAGTAGCACGAGATGAAGCCGACGAAGAGCGCAGCCACCGCGCGAGCGAACAGACTCACGAAGTCGTGCGCCTGATCGCGCCTGTACAGGCCGAGCGCACTGTTCACGCACACCATCAGCACGGCAAAGATGATCGCGGGCGCCACGGCGCTCAGACCGGAGACGGTGTATCCGTGCCCGTTGAGCTTCAGGGCCAGCACCACCGCGCAGAAGAACAGCGCCCCCTCGAGCAGCAGCTGCAGGATGGTGTGTACAGGAACGTAGTGGCGGAATAGGTTAACCATCGATACACCGGTAACTCATTGCGGTCTTCTCTGCGGCCCGGCTTCTACTCGAAGATAGGCGGTTGGTGTTGCATCTGTTGCGTTGTCCGGCGCTGTTTTCGCTCGGTCGCCCAATCAATCTGGAGTCGCAGAGGCAACGCGGAGCGGGGAGCGGCCTCGTGACGGGCGCAGGTGCAATCGAACTCGCGAGCATTGGCCTCCGAAGCCGGCCTATTCGATGCGTCGCGCCGCTCGCCTTGCCCTAAACCACCCCTTTCCCTCTAGCCACCGGCGCTCGACCATAGCGCTCGCCGAGAGCAGGTCCGGTTCTCCGACGGGCAGCTAGACGCCACACGCCGTCGATGCTGCCACCAGGGTCGGTCAGTCCCCGGTCAAACATTGCAAAAGTCCCAGGATGTGCGAATCTTCACGCTTGCAACGAGATGGCGCTCAGCGCTAAGCGCTCCGTTTGTACGGGCAAGTCCAACCACGGCTTTGCCTCCTTTTTCGGAAACCAGCGAGCCGCGCGCTATCGCAGTCGTCGCTCTAGACCACGACTTCAAGCGGGGCGGGATGGCTGAGGAATGCGGTCGGGCTGGCCGTCGCGCCGTAAGCCCCGGACTGGAACACGACCACCAGATCCCCCGGCTCTGCCTGCGCAAGTTCCATGCGATCGGCAAGCAGGTCGAGCGGCGTGCACAAAGGCCCGACCACCGAGGCCAGTTCACGCGCCCGGTCCCGCATCTTGTTGCCGATGGCCACAGGATAGTTCTTGCGCAGAACCTGTCCGAAGTTCCCGGAGGCCGCAAGGTGATGGTGCAACCCCCCGTCAGTCACGAGAAACACATGGCCGCGGGATATCTTCCGGTCGAGGACGCGGCACACGTACACCCCCGCTTCGCCGACGAGAAAGCGCCCCAACTCCACGACGATCTCGGCGCCCGGGAGCCGTTCGGCAGCGGCGGTGACGAGCCGGTGAAGGTTGCGTCCCACCGGCTCGAGGTCGAGTGGTTGCTCGCCGGGAAAGTAGGGGATGCCGAAACCGCCCCCGATGTTGAGCACCTTCACCGGGCTCGGCGCATGGCGCGCGAGGTCGCACGCGAGTTCGAAGGACTTCTGCTGCGCATCGCAGATGGCCTCGGCCTTCAAGTTCTGCGAGCCCCAGTAGAGGTGAAAACCCTGGAAATCGAGCCCCCTGCGTCCGATCTCGTCGAGGATTGCCGGCACCTGCTCCGCGTCCACGCCGAACTGCTTTGGCCCGCTGCCCATCTTCATCCCGGACGACTTCAGCTCGAAGTCCGGATTGACGCGCACTGCGACCCGGGCCGGACGCGAATGCCGCTCGCCAATGCGCGCCAGAAGCTCGACCTCGCGGAACGACTCGAGGTTAACGAGGATCCCCGCGTGGTACGCCTGTTCCAGCTCGGCTTCGCTCTTGCCTGGCCCGGCGAAGCTGATCTCCTGCACGGTCATGCCGGTGTCGAGCGCGACACGAAGTTCGCGGCCGGAGGCGACGTCGATGCCATCCACGACGCGCGCCATGTAATCGACCACGGCCGGCATCGGGTTCGCCTTCATCGCGTAGTGCAGGCGCACCGAGGAAGGCAGATGCTTCCTCAGTAGGGCGACGCGTTCGTCGATCAAGCGACGCTCGTAGGCATAGAAGGGCGTCGTGCCCACCCGTCTGGCGAGCTCGGTGAGGGGCAGCCCTCCGACGACGAGCTCGTCGTCGACGACCGGGAAACGGGTGTTCGGCGCGTGCTGAGGAAGCGGAGCGTTCATTGGATCTCGACGAACTCTGCGGCGAGTGATTTGCGGTCGATCTTGCCGTTGGCGTTGCGCGGAAGCGACCCCGAGCGGATGTCCACTCGCGCCGGGATCATGTATGCGGGGAGGCGATCCTTGCACGCCGCGAGAAGCTCGCGCGCATCGAGCGGGTCGCCGCCGCGCGGCGTCGCCACCACGACGATCGCCTGCCCCAGCGACTCGTGGGGCACCCCGAACGCCGCGACCTCCGCGACAAGTTGCGTCCCGTAGAGCACTTCCTCGATCTCGGTGGGACTTACCCGGTACCCGGAAGTCTTGATCATCTCGTCGCGGCGACCGATGAAGTAAAGGAAGCCCTCCTCGTCCATGCGCACCGTGTCCCCGGAGAACACGGCGATCTCCGGCAGGACCAGCCCCGACTCCCGGCGCGGAAGCGGCCTGTAGCGCTCGGCCGTCTTCTCGGGATCGTTCCAGTAGCCCATTCCCACGAGCGCGCCTCGGTGGACGAGTTCCCCGGGCTCGTTCGGGGCGCACGATGTACCGTCCTCGCGCAGAACCAGGATCTCGGCGTTCGGTATCGCCTGGCCGATGGAATCGGGCCGGCGATCCACTTGCTCGGGAGGCAGGTAGGTCGAGCGGAACGCCTCGGTCAGGCCGTACATCAGGAAGGGCTTCGAACGCGGCAGCGCCGCGCGCAGCTTCCGCAGGGTCTCGAGCGGCATGCGGCCGCCGGTGTTGGCGAAATAGCGAAGGTGATCGGTGATCGACTCCGGGAACTCGAGCTGCGAAAGCTGAATGTACAGGGGCGGCACCGCCGTGAGACCGGTGACGCGCTCGCGCACGAGCGCGTTCAGCACGTCCTTCGGCAGCAGGTAGTTGAGCAGCACTACGCGTGCGCCTACGTGGAAGGCCGTAGTGAGCTGACTGAAGCCCGCATCGAACGAGAGCGGAAGCGCGGCGAGCAGCGTGTCCCCGGAGTGGTTCTCGAGGTAGCTCGCGACGCTCTTCGCGCCCGCGACCATGTTTCGGTGCGATAGAACGACGCCCTTCGGCCTCCCGGTGCTCCCGGAGGTGTACAGGATGGCTACGACGTCCGTGTCGATGCGCCGGTGACTTGGCCGGGGCGGCGCCGACAGCAGATCGCTCCATGCGATGAGGGCTGTGTTCGCAGGGTCCGGCGACGCGGCGGTCAGGACGACCTGCCGCAAATCGTGGCACCCGGCGAGGACGTCGCCCAGGAGCCCATAGCGCTCCGGCGAAGTCACGAGCACGCGCACGTTGCAGTCGGACAGGATGTAGGCGACTTGGTCGGCCTTGAGCAAGGGATTGACGGGTACGAACACGCCGCCCGCGGCCGGCGTACCCAAGGAGGCGATGACTGCCTCCGCGCGCTTCTCGAGGTAGATGCCCACGCGCTCGCCCGGGGCGAGGCCGAGCGCCAGCACGCCGAAGGCGAACTGCTCGACCTGACTTGCGAGGTCCCCGTAACTCACGCTGCGACCGCCGTAGACGAGGGCGTCCGCGCTCGGGTCGCGCGCTGCAGAAAGCGCTACCAGCTCGTGCAGCAATGTGGACTCGTGCATGACGTGCGTACTCACTTGGACAACTGTCGGAAAGACATGACTGCAATACCCCTCAATCCGCCGTCTCGAGGCGCTCGTCGCGTGACGGGGTCTGCGGCGAGCCGGGGACCTTGATGAGTACCTCCGGGCGAGAGCGTTCGTTCCACGAGACATGCAAGAAGGGCCCGACGGTGACGGACGTGACCTGGACGTCCCCGATGATGAGAAAGATCGCCGACGCTACGCGTCTTGCACCCATGCGTTGATGTGCGGCGAGCGACCCCGGATTGAAGGCCGAAATCCGGCTTAGCGTCCAGCGTATACGGCGCGCACGAAGGAAGTCGTATGCGCCGTCCCAGAGGCGCGCGAACGCCCGTCCCGCGCGATATCGAGGTTCCACGTAGACGTCGTAGTCCCACACGGCCTGGTCCTGGGGGTACGGCCTGAACAGGCACCGCACCTCGTCCTCCTCGTAAGGGTGGTCGTGGAGCCAGAGGAAGCCCACGAACTCGCCGCCCTTGATCGCCGTGAAGCACAATCCCCCGTCGGCGAAACGCCGCTCGATCACTGCCGGAGGTCGGGGAAACGAGGCGACGATCGGGTCCGACGGATGGGTGCGGGCGATCTCTAGCGTGTTTCGGCCAGAGACAGCGAGCACGCGCTGGGGAGGCACGGGCTGGGCGAACAGGAAGTACTTGATCAGCCGAAGCTTGCCCCGACTCCCGCGCTCCAGGCCCCGGGCAAGGAGATAGAGGAGGCCGTCGCGCCAACCAAGCGCCTGCACTGCGTCGCTAACCAGCGCCATCATTCGCGTCGTGCGGCCAGCTCGCCAGCCACTCCAGCGTGGCGTCCTCCACCTTACGCCTGCACACCGCAGTGGAGAACGTGTGATCGCAACCCTGCAGGTCGAGACGCGTGACGCGACCGTCATCGAGCACGCAGCGCCACTCCGGGTCGAGAGCGATGTGATCCAAGAACTCTTTCGCCGTCAGATCCTCGCCGGCGAGCAGGAGCAGGCTGCGGCCGCCGAAAGCCTTCAGACCCCGCGCCATGAGCGTCTGGAACGGCGCCGAGTCCGGGCGTTCGCGCGGAGCTCGCGTCAACTTCACACTCCGCACCAAGTCGGTGAGGGCCGTTCGAAGCCCGAATTCGCCACTGGCCACCTTCTTCCAGAAGTCGAGCTGAACCAACCGCCCGGTGTAGTAGTGCTTCAGGTGCGTTCTGGCAAGGCTCGCCACGGTCCGCGCCCACGGATTGAGCAGGACGAGTCCGCGAATCCGGCGATCGGACGCCGCGTACATCATCGACGCGGACGCCGCGTCGCACAGGCCCCAAAGCACTACCTCGCTGACGGCCGGGCACTGCCGCTGGAGCTCGTCCACTGCGGCACGAATGTCCGCCTCGACCGCCTCGAAGGTGCGGGGCTCGCCCGAACTGTCGCCCATGCCGCGGTAGTCGAACCGCAATGTCGCCACGCCGTGGGCGGCAAGGCGCCGGGCGAGCAAGGTGAACTGCCGATGGCTGCCGACGCGATACTGAGGCCCCCCGACCACTACGACCACGCCCCGCTCCCACGGCTCTTCGGGCACCGACGCGATGGCCACCAGCTCGTCACCTGCACACTCGAAGGTGCAGGCACGGTCCACGAAAGTCATCGGGCTGCGAACGCCCGGGCGAAGGCAGCACGTAGGGCGGGCGCGTCTTCCAGCTCGACGGATTGCCAGAAAGCGGGGCCGGGAGCCGCAGCGGAATCGACTCTGACCCCGCTACTCTGCAGCCTGCCGATGGCGTGCATGGAAGCCGGCGACAGCGTCGGTTCGTCGTCGAGCGAAACTTCGAACCATCGGACCACCGTGTCCGGGGGCAGGATCGAGACGTCGACGGACTCCAAGCCGCGGGCCAACGCGAGCGAGAGGCGGTATCCGCCGACCTCGATCTTGCCTTCGCTTTCGAGCTGGCGCCGCAGCGCCGTGACAGACCCGGCACGTCCCGACTTCGCGATTTCGCTCATTGCGCGAATGCGCAGGAACTGCTGGAGGTGCTGCGCGCCGCTGACGACCGGCTGCCAGAATGCCACCGGCATGTTGCGCCCGCTGCTTGCCAGCCAACTCGCCGCAAGCAGCGCGCCGGATCTCAATCCCCACAGCCAGATCGGGCCATCGCACCGGCCGGAGAGCCACGTGGTCGCGGTCTCGAGGTCGTCCAGCCAGGCGCCCCACGTAGCGTCGGCGAAGTCGCCATCGCTGTCTCCACAGCCCAGGAGATCGACCTGCAGCACGTGCCAACCCGCATCTGCGACTTCCCGCGCGGCTCGCGCGACAACGTGGCGGCTCTTGTTCATCTCGTCGGCCAGGGGATGAACGTAAACGAGCCCGCCTTGCGGCGGGGCTGACGGGGGCGGACAGTGGTGGACGAAGAGGCGCCTGCCTGGCTTCGCCTCTGCGAAGAACGGGCGACAGAGGCTTCGCGCAACCACGTGCTCAGCCGGCAACCTTCCCCGCAACGAATTGCACCAGCGAGCCGAAGGTGGCGAACGTGCTGCCGTCCACGTCCTCGTCGTCGATCGTGACGCCGAACCGCTCTTCGATCGCCGTCAGCACAGAGGTCACCGCCATGGAGTCGAGTTCAGGGATGCTTCCGAGCAGTGGCGTCGCCTCATCGAACGAGGCGGTCCGCCCCTGCAAACCCAGTACGCGAACGAGGAGCTTCTGAACCTCAGAACTGACATTGAATGCTGACATTTCGCTCATGGGTTCCGATCAGGCAGAGATTGGACGCCGAGGACACAACGCGGGGGCCGAGAGCTTAGCAGTAGGCCCGGCGGCGTCCCACGGAACCTTCGGGGGAGGTTGACGATTGTTGACACACGCCCCCGCTGCTCGGGCGAATCGCGTCGGTTATGGTCCGGCTTCTGCGGCGTCAGTGCCCCGAGAGGGCACCAACACCAGCGACCCCGCTTCCCGTGTCCGCCCTCACTGGGCTTTCGGGCCTCAGCGGCAGCGAACGCCGCGCAATCCTGCATGAACGGATCCCACCGATTCCTGACTTCATCAAGCGCAGAACGGCATTGACCTTGCTAGGCGCGCCCTTTTTCGCCCCACTCGGAAAAGCCGCTTTCGTCCTTAGCACCGCAACGGTGCCGCTGCCGGTGATGAGCGAGCCTCGTCTTCCCGCACGGGTGCTGAGCGTCGGGGACGGTCAGCGTTTCCGGTCGATCCGGGAGGCTGCCGCAGCGGCGCGAGACGGGGACATCGTCGAAATCGAAGCCGGCACCTACGCGGGTGACGTCGCCGTCTGGACCCAGCAAAGGCTGACCATCCGGGGGGTCAACGGACGACCCCTGCTGCTCGCCACCGGAGCCTCCGCAGAAGGGAAAGGCATCTGGGTGCTGCGTAACGGCGATTTCGAGATCGAGAACATCTCCTTCTCCGGAGCGCGGGTGTCGGACAGGAACGGAGCCGGGATCCGATTCGAGCGCGGTCGTCTGGTGGTGCGACGGTGCAGCTTCGAGGACAACGAGAACGGAATACTGACCGGAAACGACGGCGAGTCCGAGCTCGTCGTGGAGGAGTGCGAGTTCGTGGCCAACGGCGCTGACGATGGATACAGCCACAACCTCTATGCGGGGGTGATCGGCGCGCTCTCCGTCCGGGGAAGCTACTTCTCTCGCGCCAGGGCCGGTCACCTGATCAAGTCCCGCGCACGACGCTGCGAGATCGCGTACAGCCGCCTTACGGACGAGCGGTCCGGGAACGCGAGCTACGAGCTCGAGCTTGCGAACGGCGGGATCGGGGTAGTCGTCGGCAACCTGATTCAACAAGGGCCGGGCACCGAGAACAACGTCATGATCTCATACGGTGCCGAGGGTTATCGTTGGAGTGAGAACAGGCTCTACCTAGTCCACAATACCCTCGTGAACGAGGGGCCTCCGCACGGGGTCTTCTTGTACGCGGCGCGCGGCGACGCTTCCGTCCGCTCCCAGAAGAATATCCTGGTAGGGCCTGGCAGCGTCCGGGTCGAAAGCGCACTTCGGACGATCGGTGACGTGCGGCTCGCGAAGCGCGATTTCGCGGCGGCCGATCGCTTCGACTACCGCCTTCGGGCCTCCTCGAGGGGAACGAGGATCGTCGATCTGCAGGACGCGGCGAACGTCGGCCTGACGCCGACGCGCGAGTACGTCCACCCCGCCCGATCCAGGCCCTTAGCCGCCCCCCCCTCGCTGCCCGGGTCGTTCCAATCCCTGGCGCCCTGACGGCGCCCGAGCAACTGCGGACCGCTCCCGCAAATTTCCTTTTCGTGCCGCAGGAATTCCCGACACTGCAACCGAAGGGCTAGCCGCGGGACGAGCATCTTGTCATCGTGCGGGTTTTGCGGCCCGACTGCGCGAGCCCTGGAGTCATTCGCTCCCCTCTCGAGCTCTTGGCGAACGCCGAAAAGGGGCGAGGAGCACCGGGGCGTCACCGCGAACATCTTGAGCGACCGAGTACATGAGCAACCACGTGATGCGCGGCTGGGTGGACTGGGACAGCCCATCTGGCCCGGCAGACCCGAGCGTCCGCGAGGGCGATGCCGGACTTCGAATCGTGTCTTCCCCTTGCTTCGAGATCGAGGTGGATCCAGAGGCAGTCGATCTTGCCGTCGCGGAGGCTCGCGTATTGGTCATCCATGGCAATGCGCGGCTCGCCGGAGAGCCGACATCCGGGAAGACCGACCCCTGGCCGATTCTCCGCCGCCTGATAGCGCAGGGGGCGGAAGCCCTGAGGGAGATCACCGGACGGTACGCCGTCGTCTTTCTCGATCTGCGCCGCCGGACGCTTCTCCTCGCCACGGACCGTTTCGCTGTCTGGCCTCTCTGCTACGCGGTCGAAGGCGGGCGCCTCGCGTTCTCCGACCGTGCTGATGCGGTGCCGACGCGCACTGGTGTCGAGCTCGACAATCAGGCTCTTCTCGAGTACCTCTATTTCCACGTCATCCCGGCGCCCCGGACCGTGTTCCGCGAGGTCCGGCGCCTCGACGCCGCCGAGGCGCTCGTCTTCGATGAGCGTGGCGCGAAAACGTGGAAGCACTGGCTGCCGCGATTCCTCGAGAGCACCTCAGCGTCGCTGCCGGAACTCAGCGCCGAGTTCCGCACCCTCCTCGAAGGGTCGGTCGCCGAAGGGGTGGCGGACCATTCGGCCGGATGCTTTCTCAGCGGCGGCACCGACAGCTCGACGGTGGCCGGCTTTCTGCGGCAAGTGACGGGCAAGCCGCCACGGACGTTCTCCATCGGGTTCGAGGCCGAGGGGTACGACGAGATGGAGTACGCGAGGATCGCCGCCAGGCATTTCGGCGCCGAGCATCACGAGCACTACGTGACTTGCCGCGACCTCCTGGAGTGCATCCCCGACGTGGCCGCGTCCTTCGATCAACCCTTCGGGAACTCGTCTGTAGTTCCCGCCTACTGCTGCGCGCGTATGGCGCGGCAGAGCGGAGTCGAAACCTTACTCGCCGGCGACGGTGGCGACGAGCTATTCGCGGGCAACCTTCGCTACGCGAAACAGCGGATCTTCGCCCTGTACTCGGGCTTACCCCGATTGGTGCGCAAAGGCGCAGTCGAGCCGGCCCTGCTCGCGTCACCCGACGTCCTCCGCTCGATACCCATTGCCCGCAAAGCGGCGAGCTACGTCGATCAGGCGCGCATACCGATGCCCGAGCGCATGAACACGTACAACTTGCTCACACGGCTGGGCCTAGATCAAGTCTTGGAGGAGGAGTTCGTCCGCTCCGTCGATGTCGGCGAGATCGAAAGGCAACAAAAAGAGGTCTTCGACTCTGCCACGTCGAGCTCGCTCGTGAACCAGATGCTGTTCTACGACTGGAAGTACACGCTCGCCGATAACGATTTGCCGAAGGTGCGCGAAGCCACTCGCCTTGCCGGGGAGAAGGTTGCGTTCCCGCTCCTCGACGACCGAATCGTCGACTTCTCGCTGCGACTGCCGCCGAATCTGAAGCTCAAGGGCCTGCGCTTACGCTACTTCTTCAAGGAAGCGCTGCGCGGCTTCCTCCCCGACGAGATACTGGCGAAGAAAAAGCATGGCTTCGGATTGCCGTTCGGGGTCTGGCTGGCGCGCGATCGGGAACTCCAGGCGTTCGCGAGCGGGGCGATGGATCGTCTGCGCGGGCAGGGAATCGTACGCGACGCGTTCCTCGACCAACTTCTCTCCGAGAAACTTCGCGAGCACCCAGGCTACTACGGCGAGATGGTCTGGGTCCTCATGATGCTCGGATGCTGGATGGACGCCCGCGCCCGCACTCGTAAGGGATTCTGAGTCGTGGGGCTCCGGGACATCCTCCTATTCGCCCTGGTTTTCGGGGGGATTCCGTTCATCCTGCGGGATCCGCGAATCGGGCTCCTCTACTGGGTCTGGCTGGGGCTGATGAACCCCCAGAGCATGACGCATGGCCCGAGCAACGGCTTTCCGTTCGCGCTGGTTGTCGCCATCGCGACGGCCGTCGGAATACTGCTGGCTCGGCCCAAACTCCGCCTCGACGCTCGACCCGAGGTTCTCACGCTCCTCGCGTTCGTCGCGTGGTTCACGGCGACAACCCCCCTGGCTCTCGAACCCGACCACGCCTGGTCTGCATGGCAACGCGCCTTCAAGGTTCAGGTGTTCACGTTCGTCGCAATCGCGATCCTCTCCACCAAGCAGGACCTTCAGCGTTTCGTCTGGGTGATGGCGCTGTCATTGGGATTGCTCGGAGCAAAGGGAGGCCTTTACACGATCGCGACCGGCGGTGCGGGCCGGGTTTGGGGGCCGGGTGGATTCCTGGAGGACAACAACCAGTTCGCACTCGCGCTCGCGATGACCGTCCCGCTTCTCTACTATCTTGCCGGCCAAGTGCGCGGCTGGCTCAAGCTGCCGCTCGCGGCGATTGCCATCCTCACAGGCTTCGCGATCCTCGGGTCGCATTCGCGAGGTGCCTTCCTCGCCATCGCGGCGATGCTTCTATTCCTGTGGCTGAAGAGCCGTCAGAAGCTGCTGCTCGCGCCGGTCCTAATCGTTCTCGTTCCGACGATGATCGTCTTCATGCCGGAGTCTTGGGTCGACAGGATGAAGACCATTGGAGAGTATCAGGCGGACGGATCGGCCATGGGCCGGATCACGGCGTGGAAACTCGCCGCACGCGTCGCGGCCGAGCGGTTCCCAGGCGGCGGAGGGTTCGAGTTTCAGAGCCAGTTTCTGTACGAGCGCTATCTGAACTCCGATCGCCTCTTGTCGATGCACAGCATCTGGTTCCAGGCGCTCGGGGATCAAGGGTATGTCGGTCTTGCCCTCTTTATCGCGACGTTCCTCTTTAGCTGGCGCAGCGCCGCCTGGGTGATCAAGAAGACCCGGGGCCGTCGCGATCTCGCCTGGGCGGGGGGGTTGGCGGCCATGATCCAGGTATCGTACGTTGGCTACTTCGTCGGCGGGTCGTTCGTCAACTTGGCGTACTGGGACATGCCTTACTATCTTCTAGCGTGCGTCGTCCTCGTGCGGCGGATCGTTGCGCAGGAACTCCGGACCGTGCGGAGCGAGGTCGGGATTCCGAATGGCGGGGTCACGGCAAGAGTCCCGGGTTCGTAAGTACCTAGGATCGGACGGCGCCTCGAAAGCGACTGGACGCCTGCGCTGGATCCCCTCCGGTAAGTCATCCTCTCACGAGGAAGGTCAGTTCGCACTCGACAAGGCAAGCATGAGCGAGGAAACATGAGCGGAAATGCGCAACCGATTCGTTACGCGCTGGCGAGCGCCCTGTTGGTGTCGGTTGTCGGTACGCTTTCGCCCGTATCGGCCGGAGCGCAACCGACGGGCGTCTGCGGTGAGATCGCGAACCTGACCGGTCCCTTCGACTATCGAAGCATTGACCCGCAAATGAAGCGAACCGTGGAGACTTATCACTTCACGACGTCGGTAGAAAGCCTGACGTCCGGAAGGTCGGGAGCTCTCGGTGCGGACCTGGACTACACGTTGCGGGCGATTCCGAACCACCCTCGCGCGCTGCTCGCGATGATGCGCTACGGGGAAAAGCTAAAGAGCGAGAAGGTGCCCGGAGCGAACTGGTCGGTCGCTTGCTACTTCGACCGCGCCATCCGCTTTCAGCCCGCTGATCCCACCGTCCGCACGCTGTATGGGACATACCTTGCCCGACGCGGGCAGAGGGCTGCAGCGCTGGAGCAGTTGGAGGAGGCGCAGCGGCTTGGCGGCGACGATGCGAACCTGCAGTACAACCTCGGCCTCGTCTATTTCGACCTCAAGAAGTACGATGAAGCTCTCGCGTTCGCACAGAAGGCCTACGCGCAGGGCTTCCCGTTACCTGGGCTTCGGAACAAGCTGCAGCAAGTCGGGAAATGGGCACCGCCCGGCGACTCGGCCGCTGCTGCGGCGGCGCAGAAACGCTCAGCCGGCGCGCCGAAGTAGCCGCCTGAACCGCTTTCCCGCCCGAGATGGTCAGCGCCGTGGCTTCCGCGATGCCGGTCTCGTCTGCCAGTCCCCTGGTATCCGTCGTGGTTCCGGTGTTCAACGCCGCGCCCTTCCTGCGCACGGCCCTGAATAGCGTGCTCGCGCAAACCTATCCGGCGTTCGAGGTCATCGTCGTGGACGACGGGTCGAGCGATGGCAGCACGCAAATCCTCGGGGCGTACCGTGATCGCGTGCGCGTCTACGAACAGTCGAGGAAGGGCGCAGCCGCGGCGCGCAACTTTGGCGTTCGGCACGCACGCGGACAGTACATCGCCTTCCAGGACGCCGACGATTACTGGTTTCCGACCAAGTTAGCCCGGCAAGTCGATCACGCACTTTCGAATCCGTCTCACAGTATCGTCTTCAGCCAGTTCGCGTACTGGTACCCGGACGGGAACGGCGATTACCGCGACCCGCGCTGGTTCCTCGAGCACCCCGAGACCTGGCTAGTCCCCGAACCCCTGTCCGGATACATCTACGCCGACGAGTTGCTGGACAGCCTGATCGCGATGATCGTGCCGTTGGTTCACCGAGACGTCTTCGAACGTCTGGGTGGATTCGACGAGCGACTGGAAGCGGGATCCGACTACGATTTCTGGCTGCGGGCGACGAATCGGTTCCAGGCCCACAAGATTCCGGAATGCTTTGCGCTGTATCGGATCCACGGGACCGGCATCACTGGCACGCCTCGCGCCACGAACTTTCCGTACGTCGTTCTGAAGCGAGCGGTCGAGACGATGGGACTGTCCGGGCCGGATGGGCGGTCGGCAAACGCGGGGGCGGTAAGAAAGCGACTCGCCGACACTTGGCTCAACTTCGCCTTGCTGCACTTGCGACGCGGTAGTCCAACACTTGGACGTGAGGCTCTTCACAAGTACCTCGCGATCGCCAGATATCATCCTCGCGCGATGGCCAACTATGCATTCGTACGGGCGCAACACGCTCTGCGGCGCTGACGTTCCGCGGACGTGATCAGTCGTCCGATGCGGTGTCGCACTCGTCGACGCAGAACGGCCGGGCGCTGCTGTAGACGGCGAGGCCATACTTCGCAGCTTCGTTCGAAGGACCACGACCTCGCCTGAGGATACTGTTCAGGAACCGATCCCGGAGGCGCACATCCTCCAACGCGACTTGGAACGGAAGTCCCGAGACCAGGGATTCCAGTCGCACGTCTCCATCTGCCTTTCGGCCGACCACACGCCACCTCACCGCCGGGATGTCGACCTGAAAATCGCCCTTCTCCACGGGGAGTGGCTCCCCGGCGCTAAGCCAGAACTCCGAGTCATCCGGATTGCTGAGCGCCGCGACCAGCGAGCGCAACGACCAGAGACAACTGGCGGGGCCCGAGTAGGAGTCGAGGATTCTGTAGTCCGTGGCGAAGTACCCCTGCGTCACGTTCCCGCGGACCAGCGCTCCCTTGCGGCAGAAGAGACTCCAGACATGATCCAGGGCGCGGCGCGCTTCGCCGGCCGTCACCAAGTCGGGGGCGTAGCGAAATGCAGCCACCAACGGTGCTGGCGCGGCCATGCGATAGCATATGCTCCGGCCCATGATCGGGAAGCCTTTGGGACCGAAGAAGTACTTGTACGTCCGCGCGAACGCGCGCCCGGTGTCGCTCAAAAACGTGCGATCCCAATCCGGCGCTATCCGACGCATCCAATCCAGCGCATAGTGAAATCCCCAGGCGTTGTAATAGTCAAAATGTCCTTCAGGTCCGTCACGGAACCAGCCGTCGCCGACGTAGAAGCTCTTCGCCCGCTCATACCTGCGCCGCCGTTCCGCCAAGTCGGTCTTGCCACCCAGAGCCTCGATGACGCAGTCGACGAGAACGATGAACAGGTGCCAATTGTTGTCTACGGTTCGCTTTTCCCGAACCTGTGCCAGCCAGTTCAGGATTCGATCCCGGGCCTCCGCCGGGAACTCGCGCCACAGAGTTTCGCGGCACAGCCACACGGCGAGCGCCGCGTCCGCCGCTTCGACGATTCTCGAGTCGTGGTGCCCTATGTCTCCCCAGTACTCGGGCGATGCAGGATCGGTGCCGGCGGAGAGTCCCGATGCGAGCAACGCGCTGAGGTCGGTTTGCTTGCCGCTCGCCAGTTGAAGGCGCTGAGGCCGCCCGCCGCAGATCCAGGCAGCAAGTAGAGGAGCGAGCCTGGTGAATCCCTCCATCCGGTTGTGATGTCGCTCGGCTGCGGTGCCCTCGCCACCCCACCTTCCCGGGTAAGCCGCGTAGGCTCCAAGCCGGCTTCGATATCTCAGAAAACCTTCAACGAAGTAATGCACCAGGCGTGAGTAGAACGTCGTGTCGAGCGGGGCCCTCGCCCGCATCAGAGAACGCGACGTTGCTCGTCCGAGGGTCACCCTCTTCTCACACTGCCCGTGCCGTGGAGCGACGCTAGTCCAGATGGACCTTCAAGGCCAGGTACTTTCGGCGCTTCGCTGGAACGCACTTGCCAAGTTCGGCACCCAGCTGATCAGCTGGGTGATCACGATCGCGGTCATGCGCTTGCTCACGCCTGGCGATTATGGTCTCGTGGCGATGGCGACGGTCGCGATCGCGTTCCTGTCCGGCCTCGCCGACCTCGGCCTGGGCGGCGCCATCGTGCAGGCCAGTTCCATCACCGAGCGCCAGTTGAGACAGGTCCAGGGTGCGGTGCTGCTGGTCGGCGCCGTCATGTCTGCCGTCATCTGGGCGGGCGCGCCCCTCATCGAGTGGTGGTTCGCCGAATCGCGGCTGGTCCCTTTCGTCCGGGTCATCGCGTTCGAGATACTCGTAGGTTCGTTCGCGAGCGTCTCCCATGCCCTGCTGCTTCGTGAGATGCGGTTTCGAGCGATCTCGGGAATCGAGATCGTCGCCGGCATAGCCACGGGCTTACTCACGCTGGCCCTCGCTTGGAAGGGCTGGGGGGCTTGGTCTCTCGTGCTTGCATCTCTGGCTCGGGCGATCATGAGCGCTTCGGCCGTTGTCGCCGTAAGCGGTCGATGGGTACGACCAGCGTTCTCATTCTACGGCATCGAGAAGCTCCTCTCGTTCGGCGGGCTTTCAAGCGGTGCGCAGTTGCTGTACCGGCTGAACAACCAGCTCGAAGTCCTCATCGGCGGGCGACTGCTGGGCAAGGACGCGCTGGGAGCCTTCTCGGTCGCCATGCACCTCGCGAACCTGCCCGCGTCGAAGCTCGCAAGCGTCGTCGGCGATGTGATCCTTCCCACGTTTGCACGCCTGCAATCGGCTTCCGCAAGCTATCAGCGGGCCCTGTTGACGGGGGTCAGCCTTATGTCGTTCGCACTGTGTCCCGTGTTCATGGGCCTCAGTGCGCTTGCCCCCGAGCTGGTTTCGGTGCTCCTTGGCGAAAGATGGCACGTTGCGATCGCACCTCTCGTCGTGCTGCCGCTCGCCGTTCCATTCCGCATGATCGCGGGGTTTCTCGCGTCGGCTGCCGCAGGGCTGGGGCATCCCATCGCCTCAGTAAGGCTGCAAAGCTTGAAGTTCATGCTGATCGTACCTGCCTTGATCCTGGGAGCGCACTGGGGCTTGATTGGGCTGTCGATCGGCGCGACGGTGATGTACCCGATCGTGCTGTGGATAACGGTCTCGCACGTGGCTCGCCTCGCGGGAATCAGCCCGACCGCGCTTGCCCGATCGTTCTTGCGACCGTTGCTCATGAGCCTCCTCACCTATGCTCCGGTACTGCTGCTGCGCGAGCTCCTGCCCAGCGATGTGAATGCACTCGTCAAGCTCATCGTTTTCGGTCTCACTATGGCGCTCGGATACCTCGCACTGTCTTCGACCTTCAACAAGGTGCAGTTCCGTTCATTCTGGTCCTTCACACGTCAGCTCGGTCGTGGCGGTGCCTTGTGAGGAACGGCCACGAACAACCAGCGGAAGACTCCAGTGGTCAGCTTGGCGCACTACATGGAGAAGCCTCCGATGCCGGCGAGGAGCTCCTCCTCACCTCGTGCAGGCCGACAGTCGTGAGTATGGCCGCCGTGCTGCCCCGGACGTCGATCGCGGTTTTCGCTCACAACGAGCAAGACAACATCGAGTCCTGCCTGGACAGCGTGCTGGCCGACTGGACATCGCGCCCGCCAACGGTGCACGTGCTGGCGAACGGTTGCACCGACCGCACCGAACTGGTCGTCGCAGCCTACGCTGCGCGGCATCCTTCGGTAAGGCTGCACCGGATCGAACTGGGCGACAAGGCGAACGCGTGGAACGAGTACATCCACTCGTTCTCGTCCCCCGCCGCCGTGCACGTCTTCGTCGACGGGGACGTGCAGGTTCGACCCGGCGCCCTGTCGGCACTGGTCCGGGCGATCTGCGAAGATCCATCGGCGAACGCCGCAA
>Ga0114939_10000921_pt1 | contig 23781 bp, 23 predicted proteins | sample AshMeaCrysSpring_FD_87196 | JGI IMG/M metagenome (GOLD analysis project Ga0114939, IMG submission 87196) | Groundwater microbial communities from Big Spring, Nevada to study Microbial Dark Matter (Phase II) - Ash Meadows Crystal Spring | ecosystem: Environmental > Aquatic > Deep subsurface >...
CAAATATTGAACTTGAACAAGAATTAACTACAATGATTAAAACTTTTTATAAAAAACCTAGAAAATCTTAGATATTTCTAAAATCTTCTAGGCAAGAGCCTTAACAAATAAAATACGCCAAAATAGTGTTTTAATGTGATGTGAGTTTTGGCAAACATAAAAAGGGTACCCTGTCCTATGTTCGCCAAAACATGAACCATTGCCCAATAAATGAGAGGGTTTCTTGAACAAGATACCCTAAAATGGCATTTATTGTGCAAAGATAAAAAAACTGATTCATATTTTGGCAAAAGCATTCTATAGAATTTTTTACTTTCGCAAAGTTTTTACAAAATAAATCCCTCTAAATTTCAGAGGGATTTATTTATTGAGTATATAATTACTTAATTTCCTTGAGACGAGCTGCCTTACCAGAGAGGTTTCGGATGTAACCGATATTGTTACGACGAACCTTAAACTTGCGGAGAACTTCGATTTTTGCAACTGAAGGAGAGTTTACAGGGAAAATCTTTTCGATTCCAATTCCTTCCACATCAGCACGAACAGTAATCATGCGAGTAAGTGGAGTTGCACCTCGCATAGAGATGATAAGTCCACGGAATTTTTGAGTTCTTTCCTTGTCACCTTCACGGATAATCTGATGAACTTCTACTTCCATACCAGTCTCGAGAACAGGAAGATTTGCTTTTTGTACATCACCTTGGATGGCTTTAATAAGAGTAGTATCTGACATAAATATAAAATGATATTTTTTAAAACGCGCGGATTATATGAGAAAATAAGAGAAATGCAAACGAATTTCAGAAGAAAATATTTTTTGAGCGAGCCTTGCAAATCTTGTGCTTTTCTCTATTATAGTCCAAAATAATACTTTCTCATGGAATTTCTTTTTCTCACACAGTGGGCAAATACAGAGGCTCTTCTCGTTCTTCTCTGTGTTCTCATTATCGCGAGTATATACGCATATGATGGATATGATTTTTTAAAGAGATGTGCCTCTATCCTCTTTCCTCGTATATTCCCAAAAAGAAAAGATCCAACTCTTGTAGTAGCTCAAATAGAAGAAGAATCTCCTGAATGAATACCTCAAATAGAAAAGGGAGAAGAGGAATTATCGACTCCTAGAGAGGATATATCTGAGCCAATTGTTGATCATCCTATATTTCATACGGAAGAAGAACTCGAAATCCAAAAGAAAGAGGAGGAGGAACTTCTCGCAACTGAGACGGATGTTATACCAGAACAAGCATCAACATGAGTAGAAGAGGAGGAAAAAACAGAACAATGAGAAACGGATAATATAACAGAGATAAGAGAATCTGAAATACTCTCAGAACCAGTTGTTTTAGAAGAGGAACCTACCGAAACGAAAAATACTTTAGAACAAGTACCACAAGGAGAATCTCTAGAAGTCTCTGAACCAATCGTTCATGTAGAACATATAGAATATACTGAAGTTCAGGAAAATACTATTATTCATGAAGAGATAACTCGTGAAGTAATAGAAATTCCGCAAAGAGAAGATATCGAAGTTGATATCATCGAGGATATTCTCGATGAAGAGGTACTCGAGAAAAAAGAAGAACCTCTCGTGGAAGCAAAAAAACAAGAAGTTCCTACTCCAGAATCTGAGATAGCAAGACGAGAGCCATCAGAAAACCTCTATACACTGATATCACAAATCAAAACACTGATTGCTCGTGGACAGTTCCTCGATGCAAAGTCTGCTATCGTTGCGGGACTTGCTCTCGATAAAAATAACCGCGATCTCAATATGATGCTCGCAGGGCTCTATGAACAAGATAGGCAATTCGATAAAGCTGAATATATCTATAAAGACCTCGCAGAACAAAACCCGAATGATATAGAAATCCTCGAAAAACTCGCAAATATCCTCATCATCCAAAAAAGATACGAGATAGCACTCGCTCTCTATCAGAGAATCGTAGAGCTCTCAACAGAAACAGAAGGAAATCTCTATATCATGACGCACCTCGCGAGTGAACTCGGAAAAGATGAGGAAAAATACACATTTGCAAAGAGGTACCAGAAGAAATACCCAAATAACCCTGATATACTGACCCTTCTCGCACAGGCAGAGATAGTTCTCGGTTATCGCCAAGATGCAATACAGACACTCATAAAACTCAAAAATCTCACTCCATACAATCATGAGATTACTGAGACGATAGCAAAGCTCGTTACTGAAGAAGAACTTGCGAATAATTTTGGGAATTAATATTTTTTACTTGCAATGTCAGCACTTTCCGTTCCTCCACATAGTATAGAAGCAGAACGCTCTGTTCTCGGCTCTATCCTCATCGATAAAGATGGGATTATTCAGGTAGCAAATCTACTCTCCCCTATTGATTTTTATGACCCGAGCCATGCCATTGTCTATGATGCTATGCTCGAACTTTTTTCTCGAAATCGTCCTATCGATGCCATCACGGTTCGTGAAGTTATCGATGATAAAAAAGAACTCGAGAAAATCGGTGGAAATGCTTTTCTTGCGGAACTCATGTCCGCAGTATTTACCAGTGCAAATATATTTCAGTATGCACAGATTATAAAAAATAAGAGTATCCTCAGAAAGCTCATCCATGCAGGAAATGAGATTATTATGAATGGATTTGACGAGATGACAGAAACAACTGATCTCCTCGAAAAATCAGAAAAAGCTCTTTTTGGAGTAACACAAACATTTATTCAAAATAAACTCGTCCCTATTCGTGATATTCTCAATGCTCGTTATGAGGAATTTGCTGCTATTCATGCAGATCCTGAATTGGTAGAGAAAAATAGTATCTCTACGGGATATCCGAGCTTTGATTATAAACTCGGTGGATTTAAGCGAGGAGATATGGTTGTACTCGCTGCTCGTCCATCTATGGGTAAAACTGCTATGGCTCTGAATTTTGCACAAAATGTTGCAAAAAAATGACGAAATGTTGCGATATTCTCACTCGAAATGTCCAAAGAACAACTCACAGATAGGCTTATCGCTGCTGCTATGGCGGTTGATAGTTGGAAGCTCCAAAAGTGAAAACTCTCAGAAGATGAATTTGCTCGAATGGGTGATGCTCTCGAAACTCTTTCTCGTTCAAAAATATACCTCGATGATTCTCCTGCTGGTGAGTGACTTCTTTCTATAAAGTCAAAAGCCCGAAGACTGAAAATGGAGTCAGGACTTGATCTCATCATCATCGACTATCTTCAACTCATGTCGAGTGGAAATACGATGAATCGAGTTCAGGAAGTATCTGATATTTCTCGCTGACTCAAGAGTCTTGCTCGTGAACTCGATGTTCCAGTAATCGCTCTTTCTCAGCTTTCGCGTGCTCTCGAAGCTCGTCCAGATAAACGACCAGTTATGTCAGATTTGCGTGAATCAGGTTCTATCGAACAAGATGCAGACATTATCATGATGCTCTATCGTGATGATTATTATAATGAGTTTTCCGAGTCACCTGGAGTGACAAATGTTCTTATTCGAAAGAATCGTAACTGACCTACAGGACAGGTGGATTTGAAATTTGAAAAGTCACAACAGAAGTTCTATGAACAAGAACGAACAAGAGAATTTGACGGTGTAGAGGCAGTGGAGTTTTAAGGACTTGTATTATATATTCCATATTTCAGAGCATCATAATATTTGCTTGTATCTTCTTCAAAACGGAAAGTCTGTATACTTCCGTTTTTCTTTGCTTGAGCTTCTATTTTTAGTACTGGGAGTGAAAAAGGTGTAGTACTTCATAATTCCACTTCTCGTTCACTCAGAGTTGTATTTGTCATCAGAAAATATGGATTTGTAACACTCGAAAGAAAATCAGAAACTGTCTTTTCTTCATCATAGAGATATGGGACTTCTTCTAGAACAGATGAGCTCGAACATGCAACTATGCTTGCATTTGCATCATAACAATCACTTTTTTTCATTCGTATAATTCCTATTTTTCCAGTAATTATATCTCATGATCCCGAGAGTCCTATACTTTCACTTCCACTCATTGCAATGATAACCCACGATATATCAGAGAGTCAGGATACTCTGAGGTTTTGTGTATTCATCACAGATGTGTTTTTCATTGGTTTCTTCGAACTTCATGAAATAATAGCTTCATCCGCAATAAAAAGAGGTATGATAAGGTGGTTATTCGTTGCTACTTTTTTCTTAAAAGAAATAGCATTACTCTCTATTTTGTAACTTCCTGTAAGTCATAGTGCACGCGGAGTTGTGAGAGTGAAGTTTTTTCAGTCTATATCTGCTGTAGTTACACTATCCCTAAAACCGGCAGGATGATTGCGAATTTTGAGCATGGCGTACTCAAACATTCATTCAGCAGACATGCTGGAAAGAGTCTCATCATAAAACGCACGCGAGAGACGAATCTCTCTCATATAAGAAAGTGTCAATCCCGTTACGAGAATGAGTAAAATGGCAATCATTCCGAGAGCCATAAGTGTAGTAAAACCCTTTTGAGAATGTAGTTTTATAGGTGTTATTTTCTCCATGATCGTTCAGAAATTGTTGTTTGGATATCGAGAAGTCCTGACTGAAGCATGTCAGCTGAAACTCATACTCTTGGCATGAGTGAAAGTTGCATCTTTAGAGTAACTTTTTTCCCTCATTTATTTTGACCAGAAATATAGAACTTGAGGTTTTGTATTTTGATTCGTTTTTTTGATTCTTCTGGAATAAAGAAATCTGCAAGATTTATATACTCACTTCCCTTTTTGAGATAGAGAGAGCAGTGTATATTTATATCAGTTTTCGTTTTTTCTACGGATCATGCGTAGTTATCTATACAGGGTTTTATTCCTGTTTCAGTTTTGGCACCATATATGTAGATAGTACCATTATTTATCGACAGGTATTCACTTCCATTTTGGGAATCGTACTTTGTCCAAGGAATATAGGTATTTGTAGCATCAAATGGGATAGTTTCTACTCATGACTCAGTTATATCTGTGGTAATTCTCTCTGTAATCTCACGGGCCGTATCTGAAAGAATACGCGCATGTGCGAGTTTTCTTTCAGTATCAGTAATTTGAAAATAGACCGAAAAAACCATCGTAATCATGATAGAAAGTATACTCATTGCAATCATGAGTTCTACGAGGGTAAATCCAGAATGTATAAAACGAGAGTGTTTCATATTTATTTTATCCAGTCGGTTATGGCAGTTTTCGCATCATATTCTCGGTAATTTTCTGCATCAAGTCGAACGATGACTCGTGTATCGATGGTATATCACTGTGGTTTATTATCTTCTTTTGGAATTTCATAAGTTGTTCCATTTTGGTAACCAATTGGAGAAAGGATGATATAGCTTGCAAAATTTGTTCCCGTGGATGTGGTGGAGTGAGTATATCTTGCCTGATTATCGAGATAGAGACGAGTTTTGTCGAACTTTTCTTCTAGTGTTGAGAAGTTTGCGGTTGTATCGATATTTTTGATTAAAACCCCCGATGTTTGTATGCTTCAGTCATTTTGATTAATAGTTACTCATGATTCTGTAAAATTATTTTCTATGATATATACCCCTGAGGCAAAGCCAGTTCCAGAAGGAGTTATTTTTGCATTATCCCAGTTGGTATAGAGGAGGGTGTTATTTTCACGAATATTTCTCACGAGTTCAGACTGTTCCCTGAGGAGTCCTGTTACGACTATTTCATTTCGAGAATAGGAATAACTCATAATCGATGATCCGAGAAGAAGATATATTCCTGTAAGTCAAATAGCAAAAATAGTCATTCAGAGAAGAATTTCTACGAGGGTAAATCCAGAATGTTTTTTTGATACAAGATACATGTTTTATTCAAAATATGGACGCAGATAGATTGACTTTTGTCTGTTTGATTCAGGTGTTGCTCCAGTATATCCGAGAATAAGAAAAATTCCACTTCATGAGTATGGGATATAGTTTCCTGTAAAAAACTCTCATTTTCCATAAGGAGCTCGGATAATGTATCCAAAGAGGTTATCACTTTCATCTAGTCATACTCCTGAAAATCAAAGTATTTGCACTCAGGAGTCGAGTTCTATATCTCTATCTTTTTTTGCATCAGGACTATATATATTACTCGGATTTGCACTCCCAGAAAGAGTATATCGTTCAATGACATGAAATCATTTTTTAAAAAGAAAAACCTCATTTGCATTTTGACCTCCTGTCCATGTTTTCCCATTTCGTATATCTTTGTGACCGAGAATCCACTCTTGTCCTATCATGTCAGTACTTTTTTCTAGATTCGCTCGTTCAATATAGTATCCATATGGAAGTAAAGAAATCGTAAAAAGGATAGATATTATCGCAATAACTATCATCATTTCTACGAGTGTGAATCCAGCGTGTTTGAGTGTCATATTATACCCCAGCAATAGAAACGACTTTCATAATAGCTGAAAATATGGCAATAGCAAACCAAAGTACGAATCCTCATGCAAGGAGAAGTGCAATAGGTTCAATATACTTTACTAGATTTGCAAGAGCAGCATCGACTTCCCTTCTGTATTGTTCTGATATTTTTCCAGAAACCTGGGCAATGGTTGATGTTTTTTCAGCACTTTCTATCATTTGGAGTATATCGAGAGAAAAAAGCTTTCTTTCAGGGTCAATATTTACAAAACTTGCTGACATTTTTTCTCCGCGAGCAACACTTTCCGCAATTCTTGTATACATATCATGAATAATAACATTTCCAGAACTTGCACCAGTAAGCTTGAGGGTTTGAACGATGCTCACCCCAGAACCAACGAGAAGATGAAATGTTGACATTACCTGAACGATAATATAGCTTCTATAGAGTCATGAAATACCAGGAAAGAGAAGTTTTTGAGTATCAAAAAATCTTGTTCCTCTATTTGTATGAGCATATCCATTTATGAGGAGTCCACTTCCTATAAAGAATATAAGGAGAAGGATGATATTATCTCTGAGAAAGTTGCTTGTCCAAACGAGTGACTTTGTTGACCAACCTATTTCTCCTCCAGCATTTTGTATAATAGGAAGAATCTGAGGAATAACATACATCATGACAATAGCCATCGAAAGTATGAGAAAAAACAGGATAATAATAGGATATGTCATGGCATTTCCTACTTTTTTCTTTAGCTCTTCTTCTCTTCGGAGATCTTCTGATATAGAGAGAAATACGTTTTTGAGCATTCCTGTTTGTTCGCCTGCTTCTATAATTGCAATTTCTTTTGTAGAGAAAAAATCAGGAAGTTTTCTCATAGCAATTGAGAGACTATCTCAACTTTGAATAAAGAATAAAATATTTTGAATTGTATTTTGAAAAACTCATTTTCAAATTCTTTCAGAAAAACTCTGGAGAGATGCAATCAGAGAAACTCCTCCATCGAGAAGATTCGCAATAGATTCATAAAAAAGAATTTTATCTTTGAATGAGATGCTTGAGTGAAAAAAGGACATACGTATCGTTTTATAAAATTTTTTCTAACGTTCATCGTAGTAATATACACCGAGCGTGAGTGAGAGTGATATGGGCTCATTTGATGATTCTACAGCTGTATCAATCGGGAGAGAAATATTATCGATAACAAAGATGCGTGGAGCATTTTTTGTAAGGTATGTTAGGTATTCTATAAGACTCTGAGTCGAGTCTGCACGAACAGAGAAGCTCACACTTCCGAGAGAAAGTCCACTTGGAAGTTTATCTCCAGGGTTTATACTGATTGATCAGATTGAAATCGGTGCGGTTCCGAGTCCATTCGGTTTTGTGTAATCTGAAATCATAATTGTAGACATAATTTGCCCAGCATTCCATGAAGATCCTATTTTTTTCACTTTCTCTCCTATATCAGACTGTGCTCATGATGATATTTGTGTCTTTAGACTTGAGAGAAGCTCCATTTTTTTCTTGTATAATTCGAGATTTTTTTGTGTTTTCTGAAGCTCAGATTGTTTCTGCGTGTACTCAGTATACAGAGGCTTCATAACAAAGAATGTAAGAAACAATGCACAAGCGAGAAGAATAGGTATATATATTTTCTTATTCATATTATTTTGTTTTAAGTGTAAGTTCAATCGGCGTTGTTCTCGATGAGATATCGCCTACAACAGAGGTAATAGGACTAAGAGTGAAACGCATTCCTGTACCCTTTTCATATGTATCCATCATTTTTATAATAGTGGTAATAGGGTCTGGATGAATTTCAGGGTCTCATTCTTTTGCTATGAGAGTTGTTTTTATTGTATCATGATTTACAGAAAATCCTTGGAACTCTACTCTGGCAGTTTTTGCTGCTTCTCGAAAAAGCGTTACAAGAAGATTTATATCAAGTGAAGGTCGAATTTCTGATTCTCTGAGAATTCCAGCAATTTTCATGAATCTGTCTGATTCTATTTTTGAAATTTCAGTTTTTGTGCTTTCTATTTCTTTTGTAACTGCATCCATATTTCTCTCACTCATCCATGAGAGAATGAAAAGTACAAAAGACCCAACAATAACAATAATGAGCATTCCGAGAGATAGGAGGATTCCTCATTTTCATGAATGAAGAGGGAGAGAATCCTTCTGAATAGGATTTTGAATTGGATTTTCTTGCATAAATAAAAGTTATTACTACACTCCAAGACTGTATCATAATGAAGAAAAAAATGCAAAATACAATAGAGAAATATCTCATAAATGAGGAAAAATGACTTGACGATATTTCATTATCTCTCATTCCTTGAGATAAAATATTTTTTTATGGTGATCTCGGGGCCGGAAAAACAACATATATTCGGAAACTGATTCAGAGATATCTCCATGATACATCGATTGTTGTGAGGAGTCCAACATATACATACTATTCTCTTTATGAAAAAGAGGGATTTTTTCCTATATATCATTTTGATCTCTATAGACTGGAGAGTGTGGAAGTATTTTTTTCCATCGGTGGTATGGAAATACTCGAACAAAAAAATGCTATCCTCCTCATAGAATGGCCAGAAATACTCTGAAACCTCATAGAACCAACAAAAAAAATCACCCTCACAAAATGAGAGAATCAAACTGACAGAATCTTAGAAATATCCCAAAGTTAGTTGTCTTTATAGTTTTTTATCCACACAAGAAATACAAGATAAAATAATCCACACATTATAGAGAGAAGAAAGATACTCCCAGATGCGAGAATAGAATTTGCAATTGCATGAAGGAGTCATGCGAGTAGGCATCCAAAAAGGAATATAACTATATATTTCAACGAAAGAAACCTATAAGACATTGCTTTCCACCAAAATACTGTACAAACGAGTGCTGCAAATATATGAATAATAATTGTGAAAAATGAACGCATGACGAGCGTCCCGAGAGAAAATGATGAAAAGAGAAGGTAGAGAATATTTTCAGCAAAAACAAATCCAAGAACTGAAAAAAGAGTAAAAAAGAGAATATCTTTTTCTGAAAAACGAAAGTCACTTCAGAGGAGCCCAATACTTGAAAGGTGCTTTGCTCCTTCTTCCAGAATTGCTCGAGAAAAGAAGGAAAGAATAAATACGGAAACGACTCACGGAAGTGCGATGTATTTCTCCAGAAAAAATATACATCATCCCAAAAGAAGAAAGACCACAGCATGAGCAAAAAGAAGAGTTCTCGCAAATTTTCCTCATATTCGAGAGAAAGAGTAAGACGAGAAAAATATGCTTATCCCTACAAGAAAGATAAATATAAAGAAAAATACCACTTCTCCAAAAGGAAATATCTTTGCATACTTTTCAAAAGAGAAAACAAAAATAGTTCAGAGACTTCCTGTCAAAAGTCCGAGAAAGAATCTTTTATGAGAGAGTGTATCTTTTGTGTACTCTGACACAAGATATGCCCAAAGGTAGAGCGGAAGAAGTACTACCCAAATGATGAAAAGAAATGTAAAAATAGACAGAACCATTTTTATTTTTTTCTTTTAATTATTTCATATCCACCCATATTCCATACAGAGTTTTCTGTATTTTTTCTCGAACGCAGTGACCCAAAAACTCAAAGTACTCATGAAATCAAAAGGCTATATCCGATAATATATGCAATAATATCTGGGTTCGTGATGATAAGTATACCTATAAGAATGAGAATAATAGGAAAAATTCGCATAAAGAAATTTTTAAAAGAATCGAGAAATATCTATTCCAGCAACATAAAGCATCAACATCAAGAGGAGGATAAAACCAATTGCATGAAAATATTTTTCGATTTTGAGAAAAAGTGTTTTTCATTTCCCAAAAAGTCCGAGAAATGAATAAAGAGTTGTGGTGATAAATCTTCCGCCATCAAGGGCTGGGAATGGCAGGAGGTTAATAACTCAAAGATTGATAGAGAGAAGTGCAATAATAATACAAATCACCTGTACCCCTGCTTTGTTTTCTACGAGCGCAACAAATGTATGCCCAACTCCAATAGGTCATGAAAGCATATTTTTTGCATCCTCTCTTTCCTCTGGTGTTGTTGGCGCGATAAGTCCGTGGAGCATATCAGAAAGAAATACGAGAGTCATAACGCTTCCATTATAGGTTTCTTTTATTCAGAGAACTATACTTTCACCAAGAGGAAGTTTTTTCTGAAATTCTTTATTTAATGAGAGTCATTCATAGCGCATCATCATGCCTACTTTCCCATCCTTTGGAATGAGCGTGATATTTCGAGTAGCTCAAGAATTCGACACTATAAGGCTTACTTCCTTATTTTTTTTCAAATTTTCTGAAATAGTATCGAGGGTAATATCTTGTTGTCCATTCATAGACAGGACAATATCACCTTTTTTTACACCATTTTTTTCGGCAATACTTCCCGAAAGAGGTGTAAGTGAAATTCCAGTATACGAAACAAATCCACTTTTTACTCACTCAGAAAATGATGGAAGAAAGAAAGAGCGAGTTTCATGGGGAGTACTTGTTATAACAGTAAGTGGTTTTGTTCAAACAAAGAATAATCATGAAAATATGATACTTGCGAGAAAAAAATTCATCGTCACTCATGCAAGAAGAACTATTGAACGGTATATCCACCTTTTCGTCATAAAAGCCCCTTTCTTAAAAGCGTCTTCACCTGTAGGATCTTCTCCATATATACGCACAAAACCTCCTATAGGAAGGAGGTTCCATGTAAAATCAGTACCATGTTTATCGGTAAAAATTTTCTTTACTCGTGGAGGTATCCCAAATCAAAACTCTTCTACCTTCATACCAGAAAGTCGAGCGGTTATAAAATGTCCAAATTCATGGATGAGAACAATGAGAAGAAAAACAAAAATTGCGAGGAGAATACCGAGAAAAATATACATGAGTTTTTATTAAAAATTATTCAGCCATCTGATCTTTTAAGTGTGATATGAGATGAAGTACGAGATCTTCGAGTTTTTCAAAATCTTCTCTTTCTGTATGAAAGGCATGAGCCGGAGTTGTAAGGTGAATTTTTCCAGAAAACCCTTTTTTTCCTCGGAAAAATCTTGCTTCAATACGAATTTTATTATCTTCCTTTGCATATTTTTTTATGTAGCTATCGAGTTTTCCTCGTATTCATTTTTCGATTTCGCTTCGGAGAAATTCTTTTTCATTTGTAAAATCGTCTGCATGGATGATGATTTCTGTAGTCATAGACAAAAGAGTTATGAATAATATGGGCATCTGCCCAAAAGCTATCTTATATATTGGAAGCCCAAAAGCAAGAAAAAAGGAGTGTGTTTTTAGTGATGGTGCTCATCTTCATCTATATTTTCTTCTCCTTTTTTGTCATATTTTTCCTTCCATGCTTCTATAACGATTTTTTCCTTTTCTTCCCTCAGATCAATAGTCCCCTCTTCATGAAGAGCACTATCTAGAACTTCAACATAATCCCTCGTAATATAGGTCTTTCATTTACTGACGAGATGTCACTTGACTACATCAGCAAGAGTATCGACAAGAATATCAAATGGTTCTTTATCTTCTTCTTTTTGATGTTTCTTTGTTTTTCCAGCTTTTTGAAGAGACTCTACTATGGTACTCACTTTCGATGCGCTTGGGAGTACGAATTCCTCTTGTCATGCGAGTTTTACTACTACATCAGACATGCGAAGGAATCAGGCTAGCCACGAAGGAGTGCGTATTTCTATACCTTCGATTTTATCATACGGAATATAGAGAATATTTGGAGCAAAAACTTTCCATTGCATATCAATAATTGTTGATTCTGTCATAATCCAAACATGAGTATACCAGTCGAAGAGTTTGTACATGATAACAGCATACACGAATAATATATACATATAAAACACCAGAGAAGGGATACCTTCTTTCATTCCAAACACATCATTATAATAGAGGAAGCTCGGAATTATAAGTCAAAATAAACCCCAAAGAAGAATATCCTCAAATATCACGAGAAAATGCCTATGAAATATACTTTCAATGGTTGTATCTGAACCGATATACGATCCAAAAAAAAGTGAGTCAAATTTACTTATCTTCTGCATAAAGTTCTTTATGATTAGTAAATATAGCTATAAAGAAAGCAATAAGTACAACAATCGTACAAATCCCAGTAACTGCAAGCCAATGGAGAGTTCTATTCGTAGTAAGTGCAAAGGTTGAATCAATATAGTACCATGCTCCGAAATAAATGATAATTTCTACTCAGAGAGTAATCCAAAATATTTTTTTATGAATCCTGTAGAGGATGATAAAGAATACTGCGTCAATAAGTGGAAAAAGGAACATGTTTGATATTGTTAATTATTAATCTTTCGCTTCGGCCCAATTTTTTCAAAATGATATATCAACAAGAATAGGAGGGATAATTTTGGTCTCATCTTTTTTATATTTTTCTAAAATATTTTCCATATTTTCTCTGACAATTTTCTCAAATATTTCCTTTTCAGAAGGAGGAATATCAAAAACAAGTTCATCATGCACCTGGAGAATCATCTTTCACGAAAGTCATCTTTTCTTTATTTCATCAGAGAGAGAAAGCATGGCATATTTTATAATATCTGCAGCCGTTCACTGAATCGGCATATTTATAGCCTCTCTTTCAGCAATGGAACGAAGTGTTTTATTTGCATCATTTATTCCACGAATCATTCGCCTTCTTCCGAAGTACGTCTCTACAAAACCATTATTTCTCGAATTTTCGAGAAGAGCATCATAATATTCACGAACTCATGGATAGAGTTCATAAAAAGACTTTATATATCCATCCGCTTCCCATGGTGTGGAATGAAGAGTTTTTGAGAGTCCAAAACCAGTTATCCCGTATATAACTCAAAAATTCACTGTTTTTGCAATTCGTCGTTCCGCACTTGTTATATCGTTCCTGTTTGGGAAAAGATATCGCGCAGTTCTCATATGAATATCTTCATTCTGTTTAAATGCCATAAGAAGATTTTTATCCTGAGAGAGGAAAGCGAGTACACGAAGCTCTATTTGTGAGTAATCTGCAACCAAAAATATGTTTCATTCCTTTGGAATAAAACATGATTTAATTTCTTTTGCATATCCATCACCTGTTGGTATGTTTTGAAGATTCGGGTCATTTGATGACATACGTCCTGTTGCTGCTCCAAGTGAGTCATAGGTTGTATGGATGTATCAAGCAGAGTCTATAGCACCAAGAAGTCAGTCAATATATGTAGACCGAAGTTTCGACAGGCTTCTATATTCGAGAATAAGTGAGGCAATGCTATACTCTTCCGAAATTTTTTCGAGAACTTCATTATCTACAGAATACCCTGTTTTATTTTTCTTCCCATGAGGAATCTTTAATTTTTCAAAAAGTATGACTTGTATTTGTTTTGGAGAATTGATATTAAAAGCCTCTCCTGCCAAAAGATGAATCTCTCTTTCTGTCTTCTCAATATCTCTATCGAGCCTTTTCCCTATATCTAGGGCCTTTTCTTTATCAAATCGAACTCATTGTTTTTCCATTTCAAAAAGTATCTCTATGAGAGAATATTCAAGATTTAGAATACTTGTTTGTTCTTTTGGTATATTCTTTTTTTCTTGCTTCATGAGAAAATGCAATCGTTCCTCGGCTCATATATCTTCTCCTGCTCAAAATTCACGATAAAAGAAAGCTTCCTTTTTTCCTCTTTCTCTTCATTCAAGTATGGCAGATTCAATAGAAATATCTCTATAATTCATGAGAGTAATATATTTATTTTCCTCATTATAGAGAGAAAAAATAAAGAGTAAAGAAATACTTTCTATTCTTTATTTGCCTATTTTTATAAAATAATTGTAAAATATTTGACATATATAAAAATATGTGCCATTATAAATTCACGATTTATTTTTTAATACAAATACAAATATGAAAAATCGTGTTCTTACATCAGCTCTTGTTGTTTCAGTATTCGCAACAAGTCTTCTCGGGAGTAGTCTTTCTATAGCTTCAGCTGCTATTATTGGTACTGGTACAGTGCAATGAAGTGGTGCTCTCACTACTACGGTTAATTGGAATGATACATTTCCATGAACTGCATCTGGTACAGTAAATGGAATCCTTGTTACTGCTCGTGTCCTTCCAGTGCTTAATATGACCATCTCAGGAAGTGGACTCCTGAATCTCGGAAATCTTTCAAGTACCGCATACTCAACTGGAACAGTAAATATTGAAGTTGGTACAAATGCTATTAATGGTGCATCAGTATCTGCAAAGAGTGCAAATGGCGGACTTCAGAATATTAATAATAGCGGTACTCTTATTAATAGCCTCACAACTGATGGTTTTGCTGACAGTTATCGTTTTAAAAGTACTCTTGGGACTACAGATTCAACAGCGATTGGTTTTTCACAATCAGGATCAGTTGATCAGGAAGTTAATACTACAACCCCTGTAACTATTTACTCTTCAAATAAACCACAACCACTTACGAATGTTGATGATTTTACTCTCGCTGTAAGTGCTCAGGCAAATGCACAAACAGTTGCTGGAGATTATAAAGATACTGTAGTACTTACTGTTACTGGAAACTTTTAAGAGGTCATACTATACAAACCAAAACCACCAAAAAGGTGGTTTTTTTATTTGTTTGACTTCTTTCTTCTATTGGATACCTTTCTCTTGAAAAAGAGTTTGTTAATTACAGTATGCCAACAAAAAAAATTTACATAAATACTTTTGCTCAGATTTTCTCAAAAATTCTCACAGCACTTATATCTATAGGAATGATAAAAATTCTCACAAATTATCTCGATATAGAGTGATATGGAGTGTATTCAAAAATATATAATTATCTTTCTATATTTTCTGTCATTGCTGATCTCGGACTTTATACGATAACAGTTCGAGAACTATCAAAGCACAAAGATGATAGAGAAATGATAGAGAAAATTAGTGGAAATGTTCTCACCCTCAGAACATTATCAGGAATAGGTATTTGTTTTTTGTCTGTGGGGCTAGCTCCATTTCTCTCATGATACAATAGTCCATGAGCTATGATAGGTATAATTATTGTGAGCTTATTTACACTTTTTGGACTTATTAATAGTTCACTTCTTTCCTATCTTCAGGCAACTCTTAGAACAGAATTTACGGTTATATCAAATACTTCTGGAAAACTCCTCACATTCTGAATGATACTCGCCTTTTCAAGTGTTCTTTTTCCAGTTTCAAGCGGTATAACAGAAACAAATAAACTTATATTTATATTTCTCGCAGGACTTGCTGGAAATATCCTTATGACCAGCCTCACTTATTGGTATGCAAATCGTTTTCAGAAAATTCGTTTTCACTTTGATTTTTCATACATAAAACATATTTTGATTATTTCACTTCCATATGGATTTGCATTATTTCTCGGAGCAATATCTTTTAAGATAGATGTTATTCTCCTTTCTCTCATGGAGAATCCAACGATTGCTGATAAAGCAATTGCTCTCTATTCACTTCCTATGAAAATCGTAGAAGTAGGTATGATGTATGGAACGATTTTTCTAAATTCTCTCCTTCCAGTACTCACACATGCAATAGAAAAAGAAGATACAAAAAAAATTCATTCCCTTACTCGTCATACATTCTTTCTTTTGGGAATCGGAGGTATATGTGCATCTTCTATCCTCTATTTCTTTGCGCCATTTATCATAAGAATAATCTCTACAAAGGAATATCTTCATGAAAGTCTTTTTGGATACAGTGCAATTGATGCTATGCAAGTAGTTGCTTTTATCTTTCTTTTTTACTTTCTTTCTTCATTTTTTGCCTATGTTATGATTGCTCGTGGAGAACAAAAGAAGATGATATATGTAAATATCTGGGTTGCTCTAGCAAATATCATAGGAAATCTCCTGTTTATTCCAATGTATTCATTTATTGGTTCAGCATATGTCACACTTATTACTCAGGGTATTCTCGTTCTTCTCACATATTGGTATGTGAGAAAGGATATAAAAATTTTGTAAGGATAGAATTTGTTATATACTACTCATATATAACACTAGCCTCATGACTTCTCAAGACCGCCTGAATGCAGTAATTGCATACTTTTTCCTTTGACCAGTATTTCTCCTTGCAAAACGAGATACGCCCCTCTGACATCCATTTGTTCAGGAACATGCGAAAAAATCAAGCATCATTCTCCTTGCTTTTTCTATTATATTTGTGGTATTTCATTTTATCCTTGCTCCATATATTCAGTTTTCTTTTTTTGGCTTCTCTCTTCGAGCTATACTTCAGGCGCTTATAGTGAGTTTACTTTGTCTTATTTTAGCAACAAAAGCATATAAAGCATTTCATGATGAAGCAGCTATTCACCATGAAAATCACCAAGAAAATGATAAAAATGAAAGAATTTTATATTCAAATGAAACTGATCGAATACGACTTCTTTGAGGATTTATACCACTTATTTCTCTCTGGGTTTCAAGCAGATATGACTCTCAGGATACAGAAATTTGACGAAAAGTTTCTTCTTGTATTTTCATTGTATTTTCTCTTTGTATTATTTTTACAGGATCAACTTCAGCACTTTCTCTCCTCGTACTTTTTCTTTCTATAGCATATATTGTTTTCATTGGAATAAATCTTCTTTTTTCTGGAGTATTTGTCCGGTATTCTTTTTACTCATATATTCCCACTTATAGAGATATTCTCGATATTCTTTCTGCAATTTTTAAAACAATATGAGAGAATCTTCGTGTAATTTTTTGAAAAGAGAAAGAGTACTCTTTTAAAAGCATTCTTTTTTCTCTTAAAGAACAAAAAAGAGAAAAATTCACAATAAATGACTCTCCTATTCCTCTTTGGCTTATCGGTATCCCTCTAATAAACCTTATATTTTTGCCAATTCTTTTTCAGAAAAAATATAAAGAACTTCGAGGACTCATCATTCAGTGAATGACTCTCTCCTTTTTCTTTTCTTTAACTCTTTGGATATATTCTCTTAGCACCCCTATTCTTCTTTTGTTTCTCATTCCAAGTATTCATCTCATGGCATATTCCTCGATTGATGTATATACAAAAGTCCCATTTTTCAGCATATTTTCCTCACTCTGAAATATTTTTACATCATCTCATGAAACAATTTCTGAACTCAAAAATACAAAAGAAGAAATACGATTTCAATATGAAAAAGAGTAACAAAAAATCCCTCGTATATCGAGGGGTTTTTTCTTTCTCTCTTGGCCGTTTTAGATCATATTTTATCCCTGAAGCAACAGTGGAATCATAAGTACTGCTCATGATTCTTGTGGCGAGTCGGACACCATAGTGACTATGACACCCGCTCTAGGATGCGGTATAATTGTAGAGAAAAATACCGACCAGATGCACGAGAGAAGAGAGAATACACTTATTGTAGTCAGTAGGGCTTATGAAGCAAGAAAAAATAATTGACTTTCAGCTAAGGTAAGGTATTTAATATCTTCTTTCTTCTTTGTATTATTTTTGGAAAAATAGAGAGGAATCATATTCCAGAAAAGAATGAAAGGAATACTCATACATGTATAGAATCTTCTTTTTTTGAATCAAAATTTTCTTGTTCTTTTTTCTCATTTTTAGTAACTTTCTTTACTGTATTTTTGGTTTTTTTCTTTGTTTTTGTTTCTTTTAAGACACGAATGAACACAGTTTTTGACCAAAAAGGTACTCCTGTTCCATAACTTGCAGAAAGAGTAATAGATGATGTTCCTACTGGAAATAGAGTAGAACGAGGATTTTTTGTTATGTACCTTTTTCCATCGGGATAATCCCATGTATAGGTCACTCATTTTATAGTGTTTTCTAGTTCAAGATTCAAACTACAAAATCTTTTTCTTGTCGTACAGAGCAAGAGTCATGAGCTGTATCTTGTATTTTTATCTTGTATTTTTATCGCTGGAGGGTCAAAGAAGTATACTTTCGAAGCAATTCTTTTCTTAAATCTTTTCTTTGTATTCTTTTTTGTAGCAGAGACGAGTTTTTGATTTGTACTTATTTTCTTCTCTTTCCTCTTTTTTTCCTCTTGAGTTTTTTCTTCTTTCTGCTTTTTTCCGAGTACATGAATCAGGTAGTGTACCTGTGACCAGTTTCATGTTTCATCTATTACTCGAAGCCATATATCATGATCTCAAAGGGTAAATTTTCTCTCACCAGGATCTTTTGATTCAGAGAGGTTACTCATATCGTACATCCATATAAATCGGACTTTTCATCATTCATAATCATATGAGCGTTCTGCGGTGAGATTTATGGAACAAGTATCAGTATAGCAGTTGTATTCATAATCCCCTATTTGTTCGTAGTACTCTCGCCATTTTCCATCCATATCTATTATAATAATTGGAGGATTTATATCCGTTATGACTCACTGGTTTCATCAAGTATTTTTTGTGCTTTCAAATATGAATCAGTATTGTTGGCTATATATCTTTGCATCAGACTTTCGCGTAATTTGTACGACTATTCCAGTAAAAGAAGGTATAGGGTATAATTGGGGAGGATTACAGGTTTCATATATATTTCCAGCATACTCTATTTTGCATATATAGTCTTTTTCGAGAAAGCCTCATGTAAAAATCGGTTCAAGAGTAAAATTCACTCGGCATGGGGAATTCGAACAAGTGAAAACTTCTCATGAAAAAATGGTATTTGTATAATTCTGAAAACTAAGTTCTAGTTGAGGAAAATCTCAAAGTCATCAAGAATTCGTATTTCACGAATTCGAGGCTCATGAGAGAGTGTTCCCACTTCCTGCGGAAGAATTACTTTGTGATCCTGCAAAATCTAAGTTTGGATGAATGATATTTGTATACTCACTAAAAGAAGTCGTGAGAAAGAAAGACTCTAGCTCTTGTCCAGACAGAGTCGTTACTCAGAGATTCCCACTTGATTTGAGTCGGAGTTCGCTTGTCGTAGTATTATTGATTTTGAGAAACGATTTTTTCTGTGTCGCTGAAAGTATTTTGAAAAATATACTATTTCATGAAAGAGTCGCCCTCTGAATATATCCAGTTTCAGTATTTATCCTATTTTCATAGAGTCATCCAGTATTTGAATACAGTGCGATATTTTGGGTATTTATACTTCACGAAAGAGTTTCACCATAGTCAAGAAAGAGAGTATCAATATAACTATCCATATCAGTATCGAGGTATCAGAGACTTTTTGCAAGGAGTTTTCATGAAAAAGTTGTTCCAGAATTATTTGTACTTCATGAATTACTCGTATTTCCAGTATCACCCGTACCCGTACTAATTCATGAAGCATCCACTTGTCATCCTGATGATGTAAAAGTCTCTGAAGTATATGTGTTTCCAGTTCATCAAGTCCCTCATGAAGCAGTATCTGTAGAGCCAGTAGATGACGGTGAGATACCTGTAATACTCGATGAACTTCATGATTCTGACTGACTTCCACTCGAGCTCGTATCAGAGCAAGTTGTATCAGTAAATTCTATATTGATAATTATGCCCTTTGTTGAAGTGCTATAGTTATAGGTATCAATAACTATTCAGCTCGCATCTCTGATATAGAGTGTTTCATTCGTATTATTGAGTTGGATTTTTGCCAAATCATACGGATATATCCTGAGTGTTTCATGAATTTTTATAGAGGTTGGGGATGGAAAAATATATGGTTTTCCATTTCATGATAGAGCATTTTCATCAGCAAAACTATATCATCAAATATCGATATCCTGACATCCTGTATTTCTTATGTCGACATATTCGAGACTTGTATCATCAACCGTATTTGGAAAGAGGGATACTATTTGTAAATCTGCAAATACAAAAAACGGTATACAAAATGAAATACAAGAAAGAAAAGTTTTAAAAAGTAACTGTCTCATATCTTTGAAGAAAATATCTCAAAGAGAGCATACTTATCAAGTGTTACAAAATAGTCACATTTTAAAACATTTTTAAAAAATCTGTAGACAAAGATATAAAAATAACTTTTATAAATTATTTAAAATTGGATTTTCTTCTTTTTTCTATACCATCGAGAAGTTATTTTAAGTCTTCCTATGAATATCGCTATACTCACTTGATGAATCTCTACTGAAAGAGAAATTGCTCTGCGAAGTGCGGATAATATGAAAGACTGGATAGAAAAAGCAGGGTATATTCCTCATATATATGATTTTCCGACTGAAACTCTGAGTTTCTTATGAGAATATAAAAAATATAACCTCGTAATTCCCCTCTTTCATGGCATCTATGGAGAAGACGGGCAAGTGACAGCATTTCTCGCAACTCTCGGATGTTCCTATGCGTATTCTGATTTTGCAGTCCATGCTCTCTGTATGGATAAAAACCTCACGAATCTCTTTTTAGAGACTCTTGATATCAAGATTCCGAAAACGATTTTTTTGCGAAAATGAGAGGCTTTTGAAGTCAAGGATGTGCAATTCCCTGCTATCGTAAAACCAAATCATGGATGAAGCTCGATATCTACCTACAAAGTATGGGAACATGACGAGCTCACTGATGCGTGTATATCACTTCCAGAGGAGGATGATATCCTCATCCAAGAATGTATCGAATGACGAGAATTTACCGTGGGGGTCTATAGAGGTACTATGGGATATCAGAGTCTCCCGATTATCGAGATTCGTACGCTCTCCCAGGACTTTTTTGATTATGAGGAGAAGTATGAAACTGATGGTTCAAATGAGGTATTTCTCGATGGAGAAGAAGAACTCCAAAAAATACTCAGTGAAAAAAGTACACGAATAGCTGAATATATCGGCACAAAGTGAGTCATCCGGATTGACTGGAGATACGATGGAAAGGATATATATTTTCTCGAGGTGAATACTATACCAGGTTTTACGAGTGGATCACTCGTCCCGAAAATGTGGAAAAAAGCAGGAAAAAGCGAGGAGGAGTTTATGAAAATCCTCGCTTTATAAAGGTTACTTACATATTCCAAGTCCTAAAAATGCTTCGTGGTATACTGTAGCATGTTTTGCAGTTGCACCAAGAAATTGCATCTCTCCATAGGCTTCTCTCATAGATTTTTGCCATTTTGGAAGTTTATCCTGATTTATAGATTTTGCAGTTTGTTCAGGAGTTTTTCCATCAACAACACTTCAGCGCATATCAACAACACAAATATGTCTTTGACTTAAATTTACAGGAAGAAGTTCAATAGAATATGCCATTTCATATCCTGAAGAGGTTTTCTTTACGGATGTTTTGAAGCTTCAGGGTTTTATAGTATACGCTTTTGATGAACTTTTGAAATCCTTTTCCAAGTATCTAGAGAAGTTATTTGCAGCGTATATGTGAACTTGATTTAGACTCTTCCCCTGAACAACGATTGTTCGTATATTTCCATTTGCAGAAAAGTTCTCAATATATCAATCAGGATATACATGTTTCTCTGCTACTGCATTTTGAACAGAAAAAACGAGTCCTGTGATAATAGCGATTTTTAAAAGTACTCCTGAATATGACTTTTCAGAATCCGAAAGGGAGATTTTTTTATTTATAGAAAACATTTAAGTAAAATAGTCAATTCCTTGCCTTTTTCAAGTTTTTTTCTATACTTCGCCGAAATTAAACTTTTTTCTATGTTCTCATTTTCTGCCATCAATCTCGGTTGTTCGAAAAATATGGTCGATCTCGAATTTGCCATTGGTGAGATTCTCAAATTCTCGAGCCAGACACCTATAGAATTTCTCGAAAATCCAGAAGATAAACGATGCGAATATGTCCTCGTGAATACTTGCGGTTTTCTCTCATCAGCTCGTCAGGAAAGTGAACAGACGCTTGCGTATTATGATTCACTCGGAAAAAAACTCATCCTGATGGGGTGTTATGTGAGTGTAAAAGACGATGCATTTCTCGCGAGTCTGAAAAATCTCGTTTCAGTCGTTCCATTTATCAGCTATTCTGTCATCGAAGAGCTCGTCCTCGGGAAAAAGTCAAAATTCAATCTATGAGCAATCGTAAAAGCAAAACAAGCTCATAAAGAATCAAAGGAAAAAACTCTCTCAAACTACCTCGCATCGATCGAAGCCCCAGGAAAATGAAAAAAAGCATTTGTCTGGCGAGGAGATGAAGTACGGGCATATATGCATGCACCATTTGGGTATGAATACCTCAAAGTTGCTGAATGATGTGATAATAACTGTACATTTTGTATCATCCCGACGATTCGTGGTCGTCAGACAAGTCGACCTATCGAGGCAATCGTGGAGGAGGTAAAGGTTATGCTCAGCCAATGAATCCGTGAAATCCAGATTCTCTCTCAGGATACCACGAGGTACGGAACTGATATCTATGATGAGCCTCGTCTCATCGAGATGCTCGAGGCTATCGATGCTATAGAAGGTGATTTTACATTTCGTGTGTACTACCTCTACCCAGATATCCTCACACTCGATCACCTCGCGAAACTCAAAAAACTCAAAAAATTTCTCCCATATTTTGATATTCCATTTCAGCATATCAGTGAAAACATACTCAAACTCATGGGTCGTCACTATGATCAAAAGCATATTTTCTCTTTTCTCGATACAATTCGCTCAAGTTTTCCAAACTCTTTTATCCGTACAAGTTTTATTATAGGATTTCCTGGCGAGACAGATGCAGATTTTCAGGAACTTTGTGATTTTATAGAAAAATATCAGTTTGAATCCGTTGGGATTTTTCAGTATCATGATGAGCCACTTGCTGCGAGTAGTAAACTCGAGAACAAGGTCGATGAAGAAATTGCAAAAAATCGCATTAATATACTTGTACCTCTTTTAGAAAAACTCTATAAAAACCATCGTGAAAAGCGAAAGTGAAAAAAGCAAAATGGATATATCATGGATATTCTCGAAGATACTGTTATCATTCGTGAGGAACTCCATGCCCCAGAAGTCGATGAATATGATGAAGTGGATATAAAAAAAATCTCTGGAAAACCAGAGATAGGACGCTATATAGAATATATACTTTAGGCGTGTTTTCTTCTCATTCGAGGAGATTTATCAATATAAAGAATTTTCCACCATTTTTTTCCTGCGAGATATCCAGAGATAGCAGAAAAGAATGATACTCATGCAAATACTATTGGAGAAAGGGTGATATCAGTGAAAAATACTACCCAAAGAATCGGTATAATCTTCCAATAAACAAGAAGAAATATAGCCAAGAAATAAAGGCAATTAAATACAAGAACGGAAAATGCTATTGCAAGAAGTATATAAAGAGAATGCTTCATCATGGAGAAAGGAAAAATACTATACATATACGATAGCATTTTTCCTTGGCTCTTGCCTAGAAGAAAGTAATTCCTATACTTTCTTCTTATGATTCCATACAGTAAACTTACAACTCCAGAAATTAAGAAAATTATCCAGTGCTTTTGCATAGATATTGATGCTAC
>Ga0114939_10000922_pt1 | contig 23779 bp, 15 predicted proteins | sample AshMeaCrysSpring_FD_87196 | JGI IMG/M metagenome (GOLD analysis project Ga0114939, IMG submission 87196) | Groundwater microbial communities from Big Spring, Nevada to study Microbial Dark Matter (Phase II) - Ash Meadows Crystal Spring | ecosystem: Environmental > Aquatic > Deep subsurface >...
ATGGACAGTAATTTTTTGGAGATTTGTCAAGGCAACTGTAAGTAATTCTTGTAATTCAGGAGTTAAAGTCGGTTCTACATATTCAGCAATTACCCCAATATTAGCCCCTTGTTCCATCAACCATGCCAAAGCATAACAGTCACGGGGAGTTGTCAGCTCAAAAGTGAGGGAACCTGTATCTACATGAATACCTAAAGCCATTACAGTAGCTTCAATGGGAGTAATATTAATCTGGTTTTTTTGGAGCAATTCCACAATTAAAGTAGTTGTTGCTCCTACAGGCTCAATAACTGTTTCTGTAGCGGGAATATCTAAAACAGCATTGAGGTGATGGTCATAAATAGAAATAGAAGTTAGTTGCGGTAAATCAAACCAAACAGCAGTTTTTCCCAGGCGATCGCGTTGTTGTGTATCTGCCACCGTTAGAGAGCGTATTTTTTGGGGATTAACACTACGTTGTTCAATCAAACTTAACTCATCACGGTGTAATGCCAAAAAATTCTTCACCCCACGATGAGCTCCCCCAGTCAACACAATTTTTGCCCCTACTTTCAGCCTTGTTAACCCTACAGCAGCTCCCAAAGCGTCAAAATCAGCCGTTTGGTGGCATAAAATTAAATCCATACATTCCCCTTTCTTTCGCTTCCATTTTGATCCTACTTCTCAGAGAGGGTAAATTTTTGGAGTCAACCACTGCTCTAATAATTTTTACAATACATTTAATTGCGGAGCAAAACGAAATCAAATATAGTTTTCCCAAGTCAAGCAAAACCATTGCATTAGTACCATTGACATGGCAAAATGATTGAATAAAGCTTTGGTTCAGTGAACTAAGGTTTTAAACAAATGTCAAACTCACTTGAATCATAGATTTAAAGGTGAGTAAATCACCCAGAAAAAAAATTAAGAATCAAGGAACTTTGTTTCTTTATAATATAAAAACTGTCTTGGGAGAAGATTAAAATGTTGATCCTGTTTCAATTATCACTTGCTGCTTTAGTACTCTTTTCTTTTGTAATGGTTATTGGAGTGCCTGTAGCTTATGCCTCACCCCAAAATTGGGATCAGTCTAAACCTTTATTATATTTAGGCTCTGGGATCTGGACAATTTTGGTAATTGTGGTGGCAGTGTTAAACTTTTTCGTAATTTAAATCATTGGTCATTGGTAATTGGTCATTAATAAGGAAAAAAACAAAAAATGACAAAGAACCAGTGACCAGTTAAAAAAAAAAAATAATAAATAATTAACTATGGCAGTTTTTGAGGGAACTTTTACTCACAACCCATCTTTATTACGTTTCGCCCTGGTGATCGCCCGCTTTAATGACTTAGTAACAGATAAACTTTTATCTGGGTGTCAAGATTGTTTGAAACGTCATGGGGTGGATATAAATCCATCTGGAACTCAAGTAGATTATGTTTGGGTGCCAGGTAGTTTTGAAGTTCCTCTGGTAGCCCGAAAATTGGCATTTTCGGGACGCTATGATGCAGTAATTTGTCTGGGTGCAATAATAAGAGGTCAAACACCCCATTTTGATTATGTCGCCGCAGAAGCAGCAAAAGGAATCGCCGCGGCAAGTTTTCAATCTGGGGTACCAGTGATTTTTGGCATCCTAACAGCAGATACCATGCAGCAAGCTTTAGAAAGGGCAGGAATAAAAAGTAACCATGGTTGGAATTATGCCCAAAATGCCCTGGAAATGGCAAGTTTGATGTACCAACTAAATGGGAAACTTTCCTCTTCAGGTTATGATGGCTATGTGGAACAAACACAAATTTTACCAGGCGATCGCCCAGAAAATATCATCAGCTCAAACCCAGTCGCAACAGAAGTTCAAAACAAACAAGAATGAACACCAGCTCAAGGGGAACAAACATTGGAAATGGTGGGCAGAAAAAAAAATTTGGCAACCCCCTTGACAAGTAAAAATTGTTACGGCATAATGGGAAAAGAACCAAGTCAATGCGGGTATAGCTCAGCGGTAGAGCGTCACCTTGCCAAGGTGAATGTCGCGCGTTCGAATCGCGTTACCCGCTTAGGAAAATTTTAAGCTAAAATAAGATTTGCAAAAACCCATGAGATGGGTAAATAAAAAACTGCAAATCTAAAAAAAAGAAATACTTAAGAACAATAAAGCACAATAGCATCAAAAGAAGCAATATACTAGATATTGCTCAACCAAGAATAAGCTAGATCAAGGCTAGTGCGCAAACAGAAAACAGAAAACATAGATCTAAATAGTGAGTATCCCTGTCCCTGTAGAAGAAAGGGGACTCTAGTACAAATAACTCTGACAGAAGCTTTTGGCTGTTCTCGCTGTCAGCAAATTTTTGTTTTGGGAGAAAAAAGCCAGGTGATAGAACAATTATCTTCTGTTTACCACTATAAGCGAGCTTGGCGCTGGACTGGGAGTCGCTGGGTAACAGCAAATGGAAGTGGGTGGGAAAGTTATTTGCCTGTAATTTTAGGGATTGGTTTAGTATTGCTAATTATCTGGCTACCTCTAGCACTGCGATCGCCCTCAGCAAGTATGATTGCATGGGGGACTATTGCGGTGGTTCTAGCGGTTCTACCAGCAATAATGGTCTGGTTAGCTTATCGGCGTTAAAAAAATGGAATTTCAAAGAAATCTGAGCGAAAAATCAGTTAAACGTGCCCATGATGCTTTCGAGCAACTAGAAAAAACTAAAGGAGTTGAACGAAGCAACGTTGTTAAGGCAATGGCAAAGGCAATTAAAAACTCTTTTGATGCTATTTTAGAAGCAAACACCGTAGATCTGGAAACTAGCAGAGAAATGGCAGTGCCTGAAGTGATTGTGGATTGGTTGAAATTAACCCCAGAAAGGTTAGAGTCAACGGTTGAGATTTTACAAGTGTTGGCAAGTTTATCAGATCCAGTTCAGCGGGTGATTAATGCTCCGTACCAGTTAAATCCTAGCCAAACTTACAGCCAATTAATGCCCCTCGGTACTATCGCCTTTATTTATGAAGGATTTCCAGAATTAGCGGCGATCGCTGCAGGTTTTGCGCTTAAAAGTGGCAATAGTGTGGTTTTGCGCGGTAGCAGTGAAGCTAGTCACTCTAATGCAATAGTTGCTGAAATACTTAAAACTGTCCTAGAAGATGTTGGTTTACCAATAAGTTGTATAGAAGTTATTTCCTCAGAACATGGCACATCTCTGTCAGATTTGGTAACTCAAGACCAATACCTCAATTTAATAGTTCCCTACGGTCGCCCCAGCTTGATTCAACAAGTATCACAATTAGCGACAGCACCAGTTTTAAGATCGGCAATGGGAAACTGTTATCTTTATTGGTCTGAGTCGGGCAATATCGACCTAGTTCGCTCTATGATTTTAGCAAGTCATGCTAGTCAACCAGATAAAGTAAATGCCATAGAAAAAGTGGTTGTTAATGCTACTCAGAAACCTTCTACTCTGGTGCGACTGTTTAATACTCTTCAAGAGGAAGGGTATGAATTAAGAGGTGAAAAACTCTTAGTAGAAGAATTTCCTGAACATTTAAAGCCGATGAAAACCTCAGAATGGGAAAATCCTTATTTTAAAAAAACTATAGCATTTAAACGCGTCGAGAATATTGATGAGGCGATCGCTTTTATTAATAAACACAGCAGTAGTCATGCTGATTGTTTAGTCACCAATTCCTATGAAGAAAGTCGTCAATTTGCTACACAAATTGAGAGCGCTTTGGTTTATATTAATTGCTCCTCTCGTTTTTATCGTAATCCTGGTAATGGCGAGTCGGTTTTTTTGGGCATTTCTAATCAGAAAGGTCATCGTCGTGGGTTAATTGGTTTAGAAACTTTTACTACTGTCAAGCAAGTTGTCCAGGGTTATGAAATTTAAATATAGAAAATGCCATAAGTTAGGAAGATTAAGTGTATAATAATGTCAAGAAAATTTAACAAAAATTAACATAAATAACAAACTCTGCAGGTAAGAGAGCTCAATGAGTTTTTTTAATCCAACACAACCAATATTAAGTTTAAAAGCAACAACGCTAGATTATCAGGACTTACAAGGACTGCTAACAATTAATATAAGAATCAAAGATAAAATCCTATTTTCCACCATATATACCCGAATAGACCAAGTATTTGCTATTTGGGGAGTGGTATCAGCAACAATATTTATTACGGCACAGTTTGCGCCAATAAGCTGGATAACCCAAGCAATAGTGTGGTCAATTTTAACGGCGATCGCCAGCATAGCTATGATGGTTTTGACTCACTTTTGGGTAAAAGTAGAAAAACTTTGTTGGGTACTTTATAGTTGGGTAATATTAATGGTGGGAGGTTGCATTATTACTAACTTGGGCATATTTCTGGGTATTGGTCAAATATTGATGAATTTATGCAATCTTTGGTTAGTTTTATGTGCAGTTGGTTATTTTTTGACGGGTTTAGGTTTGCGTTCCCGTGCTTTTATAGGATCTGGGTTCTTTCATTTACTAGGAATGGTAATTTTGCCGTATTTTCTGGGTTGGGAGTTTTTGGTAACAGGTTTAATTCTGGTAGTCCCTCTGCTAGTTTTTGCTCAAACTCGATGGGATATGCGATTATCTTTGGTAAAATACTTCAATTAATCAGGATAAATCAAAACTTTTTGTAACAAAAAATTTTTGATGGTGCGTTATCATCATCCGTAACGCACCAAACCCAACTGATTAAAATTTAACGAGGACACCAGCTTCTTTTTGCATAGGCAGAACAGAAAGAGTATCTAGTGTTGCACAATATTTTAAATCAGCATCACAGTTTAAACGCAAAAGTCTTTGACCATGACTAGACTGGTGGAATAATTCGAGTAAATTATCTTTCCACTGGGAAAAAAGAGCGATCGCCGCTATCACTTCATCATTGGCTACAGCATAACCTGAATTGGTTAGAGCAAGTGCGATCGCTCCTGCACAGACAGTATCTTCAAGAGAATAACCACCTTCCCAACCTGATCCCACCAAAGCTACAGAATCTGGTTTATTTTCAAGGATATAATCTATGACAGTTTGACGATTAATTATGGCACCTGTGATCACAATAGGTGCTTTTTCCATGCGTTGTAAAGCGCGAGTTCCGTTAGTTGTACTCAAAAACAAACGCCGCCCTGTTACTGTTTCTGGGGTACAATCTAAGGGAGAATTTCCCAAATCACAACCTGGTACTTTTGCTCCCCCTCTTTCTCCAGCACGTAATCTTTTAGTTTCTGGCCAATGGTTACTTACTTCAATCAATTGCTCAATATTACTAAAAGCTTGAACCGCTTCCGCTCCTGCATCTAAAGCAGTAGCAATTGTACTTGTTGCTCTTAAGACATCAATGACAACAGCACAATCGGGTAAGCTGTCAGTGGGGGTAAGTTCAGGAGTATGATAGACAAAAATTTCCATTTAATTTAAGTAATATAAGTGCGGCACTCGCTTCTGGTAATAAGTTATCACAAACAGAATCTATTTTAAATTTAGAAAACCATGATTTATGGAGAAAGTGCTATGAGTAAGAATAGTCATGGACACCAACTAACAATCAACTTTCCTTTTTTACTTGGTTTAGTGATGGTAATTAGCATACCATTAAACCTTAAATTGTTGGCTTATGGGCAAATTATTAGTAATGAGTTGCCAAATAATATTAATTTCCTGAGGGGAGGGGCTGGGGGATGGAATGGTGGTACACATAGTAAAAATCTGCTTTTAGTTAGTGAAATAGGAGCGATCGAAATTCCTGTACCTCCCCCAGAAACTAGCACTATAACTAAGTATCGGGTACTGGTTGCAACTAATAACCCCAAGGATGGTGAACTTGTGCGTGTATTGTTTCCTGATGCTTTTTCTACTGTGTATAATGGGCAATCTATGCTGCAAGTGGGTTTGTTTAATAGCCAAGAAAAAGCTGTAGAGGCTCTTGAATCTCTCAAACTCAATGGATTTTATGGTGTAATTGTGAATGAGCCGAGGTAAAGTTGAATTCTGTAGTAATTGGTTAATTCATTAACTGGTGGGTTTATGGGAATTTGAAAAAAACTACATCAATGTCTGGCGAGGGTCAGGAAATCTACGTAGGGGCGGATTTTGATTTAAAGTAATGGTTTTCATAACAAAGATTTTGCCCTTACCCGCCAAAAAACCGACTGAGCTAATGTCAGTCGGGGAAAAATTTTAGAGTTGAAATAAATTAAGCTAAAGTTGCCATTTTTACTTCGTTGGTTGTTAATATTTCTTGCAACTCTTCAGAGTCTACTGTTTCTTTTTCTACCAGTAATTGTGCGATTTTGTCGAGGATATGACGATTGTTGAGTAACACTTCTTTGGCACGGCGATAAGCTTGTTCTACTAGGTTGTGTACTTCCTCATCAATAGCTGCTGCTGTTTCGTCTGAGAAATCACGATCTGAAGCAATATCGCGACCGAGGAAGACGTTACCGTTTTGTCGCCCTAAAGCTACAGGACCGAGGCGATCGCTCATTCCAAAGCGAGTTACCATTTGGCGTGCGACTCTGGTTACTTGTTGGAGGTCGTTGGAAGCTCCTGTTGTAACTTCTTCTTCACCGAAGATAATTTCTTCGGCTAGACGACCACCCAGAGCTACTGCCATTTGATTTTGCAAATAGGAGCGGGAATAGAGTCCTGACTCCATGCGGTCTTCACTGGGAGTAAACCAAGTTAAACCCCCTGCACGTCCGCGGGGAATAATGCTGATTTTTTGTACTGGGTCATAGTCTGGCATTAAAGCACCGACTAAGGCGTGACCTGCTTCGTGATAAGCTACTAAAGTTTTACGTTTTTCGCTCATTAAGCGACTTTTCTTTTCTGGACCTGCTAAGACGCGATCGATGGCATCATTTATTTCATCCATTGATATTTCTGTCAGGTTACGTCGTGCTGCTAAAATTGCTGCTTCGTTGAGGAGGTTAGAGAGGTCTGCACCTGTAAAACCTGGGGTACGACGGGCAATTTTATCGAGGTCAACATCTTTTGCGAGTGTTTTTCCGCGAGCATGAACATTAAGAATTTCTTGACGACCTGCATAGTCTGGGCGATCGACTACTACTTGACGGTCAAAACGACCTGGACGTAAGAGTGCTTGATCGAGAACGTCGGGGCGGTTGGTTGCAGCAATTATTATTATTCCTGTATTTCCTTCAAAGCCATCCATTTCGGTGAGTAATTGGTTGAGGGTTTGTTCCCGCTCATCGTTTCCTCCACCTAAACCTGCTCCCCGTTGACGACCTACTGCGTCTATTTCGTCGATAAATACGATACAGGGGGCGTTGGTTTTTGCTTGTTCAAATAGGTCACGTACACGGGATGCGCCTACACCTACGAACATTTCTACAAATTCTGAACCTGAGATGGAGAAGAATGGTACTCCAGCTTCTCCTGCTACTGCGCGGGCTAGGAGGGTTTTTCCTGTTCCTGGAGGTCCTACTAAGAGTACTCCTTTAGGAATTTTTGCGCCTATGGCGGTGAAGCGATCGGCGTTTTTGAGGAAGTCTACTACTTCTGTTAGTTCTAGTTTTGCTTGTTCTATTCCTGCTACATCCCCAAAGGTTACTTGGGTCTGGGGTTCCATTTGTACTCTGGCTTTTGATTTACCAAAGTTCATTGCTTGTGATCCAGGGCCGTTTTGTGCGCGACGGAGGAGGAAGAATAACCCCACCAAGAGTAAAATTGGGAAGAATAGGCTACTTAATGCTCTGAACCAGAAGCTCTCATCTTCTTGAGGTCTTACTGTTATATCAACGTTATGCTCGGTGAGAATGTTGATTAAACCTGGGTCTGGGGGTAGGTTTACTAATAATGGTGCTCCACCTTCGGGGTTGGGTGTTTGCGCTTGGGTGCGATCTGCACTAATATCTACCCTTTCTATTTGATTGTTTTCTACTCTGTTGATAAATTCGCTGTAGGTTAGGGTTTCTCTACTTTGTGGCTGTTGATCTAGAAATGCTGTTCCTAGTGCAATGACTACTATTGCTAGGAGGGCGTATAACCCTGCATTTCTCCATTTTTTGTTGTTTTTGTTCACTGTTTACCCTCCATTGGTTGAGGTTCTGGTTTTATTGATGAGATTTTATGATGGCTTGGTTTTAACTTAAAATTTACCATCCTGGCTTGCTTATAGTTTTATGTTAACTTATGTTAACCTTTCTCAGAAACTATTTTAGCAATTTTTCTGCTTTTTGGTTTTTTACCAGTTTTGCTCCGTTGAGACGCAGGTTTTATAAGACAACATGTTGCTCACTCTCTCTCAAAGGCGATGCCCGTAGGACACCCGTAGGGTATCGCCTGATTTATGTTTCATTTTTTAACAACTTTTTGATTGTGTGTAATAAGCGACTTGGTTGTAATGGTTTTGCCATATAATCGTCTGCATAATTTTGAGCGATCGCTTCCCCCCTGACTGAAATTAATTCACTGGTTAAAAGTAGAATTTTGATGTGTTTGGTAGCTTTTAATTCTTTGATATTTTGACTTATTTGAGAGGAGTTTGATTCGAGAGAGTCAAGAATTACTACTTTTGGTTCTAATAGTTTAATGTGTGTGAAAGCAGTGGAACTATCAATTAACCAGATAACTTTATAATTTGCAGCAGTAAGGAGTTCACAAATTAAAGTTGCTATTTCTTCATCTGATTCCACTATAACAATTGTTCTTTTTTCAGCTTTAATGGGAGGAATAATTGGGGGGGCAACTTTTTTGAGGTTAGATTTTTTGTATAGAGGTAGTGATACGGTAAAAAGTGAACCTTTCCCTAAAGTGGATTCAACTTTTATTTTACCTCCGTGTAATTCTACTAACTGTTTGGTTAATGCTAACCCTAAACCAGTACCTTCGTGGGTGCGGGTGCGTGAGTCTTCTAATTGTTGAAATTTTTTAAATAACAAAGATAAATGATTTTCGGCAATGCCTATTCCTGTGTCTTCTATTTCAAAAATCACCCAATCTTCTTCTCGAAAGACTCGCAGAATTACCACTCCTCCTGCTGGAGTAAATTTTATCCCATTTTCTATCAGATTATACAAAATTTGTTTAATTCTTTCTTCATCGCCACAAAACATCTCTCCTGCTGCTAATATTTGGAAGTCTAATGATAGATGTATTTCTTTATTTTTGGCTTCTTCTTGGAGAAGATCTATTATTTCTCTACTGATATTTTTGAGGGAAAAGGTGCTAATATCTAACAGTAGTCTTCCTGCTTCTACAGAAGACATTTCTAAAATTTCATTAATTAATGTTAATAACTTTTTCCCGTTGTCATGGATTATTTGTAAATACCTTTGTTGTTTTTCACTAGGGAGAGAGGTGTTACTTTTTGCTAATTGAATTAATGTAGAAGATAAACCAAGTACGCAAGTTAAAGGAGTACGTAATTCATGGCTCATTGTTTCAATAAATTGCTTTTTTGAACTATCAGCTATTTGGGTGGCTAATAATGCTGCTTCTAGTTCTTGTCCTCGTTTTTTTACCTGTTGCTCTAAAATACTTTTTTGTTTTTCTAATATTTTATAGGATTGAGCTTGATAAATAGCATTTGCTAAATACTTGGCTGTATTTAACATAAATTGAATTTCATTCTTTTTCCATTGCCTTTCTCTTAAGCATTGATGGGCTACAAGAAATCCCCACAAGGAATCTTGAATCACAATGGGTATGACTACTTTTGCTTTGATTTGCATCTGCTGAATTAATGACTTTAATTTGGTTGATATATGAGGGTCTGTTTCTACATTATCAACGCTTAAAATAAATTGTAGATTATTTTTCTCTTGAAATTCTCTAATCCCTTGCATAAAAATTTGATCTTGAAAATTCAAGATTGAGGGAATTGCTACTGACGCTAATGCTTCGTAGGTAAAAGCGTCTATTAATTTTTCTTGTTCTATTGCCTTAACATTTAATTGATAAATTGCCAATCTATCTAATTTAAGGAGCTCTAACGTCTGCTCGAGGGTTATTTGGACGATTAGATGATAGTCTTGGTTATGACTAATTTCGTTTTTGACTTTTTTGAGAAATTGTTGTTGTTTCGGCTGGCTTTGTTGTAATTTCAGTTCTTTTTTTTGTTCAAAAACAGTATAAGATACCGTTTGTAAGGTTTCGTACATCATAGGTTTTAATAACTTTACAGTAAATTTGCTCTTTAAACCTTCATTCTGAAAATATTTCCCTAGCTCTTGATTAATTTCTTGGCAGACGGCTGCCATCTCTTCTGGTGCAGATGTTATACTTGTTTGGCTGTTGTCTGGGCTTCTTTTTTTCTCCCAAATGAGAGTATTAATTTTTGGATTGACTAACAACTGGCTGTTTTCTCTGTTTTCTTTTTTTTCCTCTTGATTTAGATTCCTTACATCAATGAAATTTGTCGTGTTTTTCTCCCAGAACGAGGAAACTTGTTGTATTGTATCAATGGGTAATGTCTTAACTCGGAGAGATTTTTGGTAAATAAACATTTTTTTATGGGTTTTCAACCGTCTGACTTTATTCCTATTAGCATCTCCTATTTTGACTGTTAATTTCCCCTGTTTAAATCCCCGTTCCAATCATTTCTCATTGGTTTTGCATGAGAAATGCACAATTAATGTTTAGATATTCATTGCTCAAAATTTAACGAAACTCAATTTAAATGACAATCTTTTCTGGATATGGTATTGTCGGAAATTCAAAAAATTCATGTAATTTAAATGCCTTTCTTCTAAACCTTTAATAAAGATAAAGAATTTTATGCATCGAATCGCAGCTACACCAGGAGGTTGGACTCCTGAGTCTCAAGGGGTTATTTTTGTTGAACAAAGTCCTGCTCCTATTGTTTTAATCACCGCCGCTGATACGGATATTCAAACTTTAGTAAGTGTAATTCCTCGTTTACCTCAAAGCTTTCCTCAAATACGTGTTATTAATCTTTTACAACTTCAACAACAATTGAGTATAGATACTTATGCGGCTCAAGTTTTATCTCAAGCTGAGGTAATTGTTCTGCGTCTCTTGGGTGGTCGATCCTACTGGTCTTATGGCTTAGAAGTGGTCAAAGAAACTGTAGAAGCTACTGGAGCTTCTTTGTTCGTTTTACCTGGTGATGACCGCCCTGATCCCTGTTTAATGGATCATTCTTCGGTTTCTTTGACTGCTGTTAACCAGCTTTGGCGTTATTTCACTGAGGGTGGCATTAAGAATTTCTTTCATGCTTTTTTATTTTTGGCTGATGTTTGTTTGGGTACATTATATCATCCCCAACCTCCTCAAGTTGTCCCCCTTGTAGGGGTTTATTCTTGGAAAAATATTCAAGAAAATAACTCTTATCCTCATGTTGGTATTCTTTTTTATCGATCTCATTATTTAGCAGGAAATACTCAACCTATTGATGCTCTTTGTCAAGCGCTTTGGGATGAAAATTTGTCTCCTTTACCTCTTTTTGTCTCCTCTCTTCGAGATGAAGAGGTTCAAGAAAATTTACAAAGCTTTTGTCAACTTTATAAGTTGAAATTGTGGCTCAATACCACAAGTTTTTCTATTTCAAAAATTGATGCTTCGGGAAAAATTGGTTTCTGGGAAAAATTAAATATTCCTGTATTTCAAGTTATTTTGAGTGGGGGAACGGAAGAACGGTGGGAGGGGAGTTTTCAGGGTTTGACTCCACGAGATGTGGCCATGAATGTGGCTTTACCAGAGGTGGATGGACGCATTATTACTCGCGCTGTCTCTTTTAAGTCAGTCCAAAGTTGGAATACTGCTTTAGAAACTGATGTGATTGTTTATCAATCAAAAAGCGATCGCATTGTTTTTGTTGCTCGTTTAGCTGCTAGTTGGGTTAAGTTACAACTAACTCCTGTGACCACAAAAAAAATTGCTCTCATTTTGGCAAATTATCCTAATAAAGATGGCAGAATAGCTAATGGTGTTGGCTTGGATACTCCTGCTAGTTGTTTGACTATTCTCTCTGCTTTAAAATCTGCTGGTTATTACTTGGAAAATATTCCTGAAACAGGAGAAGATTTAATCTCTCTTTTGACTTCTGGGGTGACAAATGACCCCGAAGGCAAAGAGTTACGTTTGGTAAGATTTAGGTTACCTAGAAATGAATATGAGGAGTATTTTAATTCTTTACCAGAAAAAGTAAAGCAAGAAATAAGCGATCGCTGGGGTACTTTACAAGAAGAAAATATTCCTATTCCAGGGATAATTTTGGGGAATATTTTTCTGGGTATTCAACCTTCTAGGGGCTATGATCTTGACCCAAGTTTAAATTATCATGCTCCTGACTTAGAACCAACTCATCATTATTTGGCTTTTTATTATTGGTTACACAAAAAATTTAAAGCTAATGCTATAGTTCATCTGGGAAAACATGGTAATTTGGAATGGCTACCTGGCAAAAGTTTGGCACTTTCTGCTCATTGTTATCCAGAAATAACTTTAGGCGCAATTCCCCATTTTTATCCTTTTATTGTTAATGACCCAGGTGAGGGTTCTCAAGCAAAACGTCGCGCTCAAGCAGTGATTTTAGACCACTTAACTCCCCCCATGACTAGGGCAGAACTTTATGGTCCTTTAAGTCAGTTGGAAATGTTGATTGATGAGTACTATGAAGCTCAAAGTTTAGACCCTACACGCTTAAAAATAATCGGCGATCGCTTGACTCAATTGGTTCAAGATTTAAGTCTTGATGTTGAGTTGGGTATCGAAAAATTAGATCAGTCTTCTTTGGCAGAATTTCTAACTCTAGCAGATGGCTATCTTTGTGAGTTGAAAGAGGCTCAAATAAGGGATGGTTTGCATATTTTTGGTCAATGTCCTCAAGGGAGAAAATTACGGGATTTAATTGTTTCTATTGCTCGCTGTCCTACTCTTCAACGTTTGGGTTTGACTCAGGCGATCGCTTCTGACTGGGGTTTGGATTTTGATCCCCTTACTGTTAATCCTGCTGAACTTTTTACTCCTACATTTACCACCCATGAACAACTAAAAAACTGTCGCACTCTGGGAGATATTATAGAAGTTTTAGAAACTGTTGCTGCGGAGTTGGTAGATGATTTAATACCAATAAAAGATGACTTTTCTCAGTTAAAAACTCTTGAGGAAGAGTCTAATATTATCCCACCTTCCCAAACTTTTGAGGAGTTAAAAAAGGAAAAAGAAATTAAAAATCAAATTGGAGTAACTACTAAAAAACAACTGCAATGGATTAAATCAAATCTTCTCCCTGCACTGCAACAAACAAAGGCAGAAATAACCAACCTTTTAAAAGGATTAACTGGGGAATATGTGCCCAGTGGGGCTGCGGGTGCTCCCACCAGAGGTAGACCTGATGTTTTACCTACGGGGCGCAATTTTTATTCAGTAGATATCCGTGCTATACCTACAGAAACGGCCTGGAATATAGGTAGAAAAGCAGCAGAAGCTGTAATTGAAAGATACACTCAAGAAAATGGCGAATATCCAAAAACCCTTGCTATTTCTATTTGGGGTACATCTACTATGCGTACTGGAGGTGATGATGTAGCACAGGTGTTAGCTTTGCTGGGAGTTATGCCAATTTGGGATGGAGTATCCCGCCGAGTTGTCGGGTTTGAAATTATTTCTCCGTCTGCATTAGGACGACCTCGCGTTGATGTTACAATCAGGGTATCTGGTTTTTTTCGGGACGCTTTCCCCAATTTACTAGATTTATTGTACCAAGCTATAAATGCAATTGCTAACCAAAAGGAAGAAAAAGATTTAAATCCATTAGCTACTCAAGTAGAGCTAGAGAGAGAGTTTTGGGAAAAACAAGGATTAACAAAAGCACAAGCAAAGGAAAGAGCTTCTTATCGTTTGTTTGGTTCAAAACCTGGTGCTTATGGTGCAGGTTTACAGGGTTTAATTGAAGCTCAAAACTGGAAAGATGACTCAGATTTAGCTCAAGCTTATCTTAATTGGAGCAGTTATGCTTATACAGTTTCTTCTGAAAAAAAAGGGGAACTAAAAGCAGTTTCTGATCCAGAAGCTTTTACCCAAAGATTAAAGCAATTACAAATAATTTTGCATAACCAAGATAACCGTGAACATGACTTACTAGACTCTGATGACTATTATCAATTTCAGGGGGGGTTAACAGTAGCAGTACGAGCATTAACTGGTAAAAATCCTCAAACTTATTTTGGTGATAACTCTATTCCCGCTAACCCTAAAGTTAGAAAATTAAAGGAAGAAATAGCTAGGGTTTATCGCTCTAGAGTAGTTAATCCTAAATGGATTGCTGGAGTAATGGAACATGGTTATAAAGGTGCTTTTGAAATGGCTGCTACCGTTGATTATTTATTTGCTTATGATGCAACTGCTAGATGTGTGGAAGATTATATGTACCAAGGCGTTACTGAGGCTTATTTATTAGATGAAAAAGTACAAGATTTTATTCAGAAAAAAAATCCCTGGGTTTTACGAGATATGGCAGAAAGATTGTTAGAAGCAGCTCAACGGGGTTTATGGCAGTCTCCTACTCAGAAAATGTTAGAACAGTTACGCTTAATTGTTCATCAAGCTGAAGGTGTGATTGAGGAAAAAAATGGTTAATGAACAATTAAGTAGGTAAGCAAAATTAATGGCATATTTGGTTTAAGGAAAAAACTAAGCAGACAAGGGGCTTAAGCCCCTTGTCTCTTGGACATTAATTTTGCCTAAGTACTTAACAATTGTTATGATTTATTGTGAATTTTTGTAAAACTTTTAGCCAATTGATCAAAAATACTAAGACAATAAGATATAGAACTTTGAGGATAAAAAATGCAAGTATATCACCTGGGCAATAGTTTAATTAGAGGTATAACTCTCCCAAGATTGGCAGAATTAGCACAATTACAAGGCAAAGAATATATTTATGGATCACAGCTAGGACCTGGAGTTAGTTTACAAGAAAACTGGGAACAAACACCAGGAAAGAAGTTTAATAATATCCAATCTGCCAGTTTTGGTATGTATGATAATGCTTTGACTAATTATGATTTTGATACTTTAGTATTAGAACCCTATAATCGCAATTTATACGATTTACAATACCCCAATGAATTGCAAATAGGAGATGTTAATAGTGTTCAAAATTTTATTGATTTCACTCAAGCAAACAATCCAGAAACCAATTTTTACTTATATTCTACTTGGCCGAAAAGAGCATCAGATCTTAATAATCCTGGAGAGTATTTACCCATTGATTATCAAACAACTTGGGACAGAAATTATATTGATGGAGATTTATATAAGAGAACTTATCAAACAAGAGATTATCACCATCAACTTATTACCATAATTAACCAACAAAATCCTGAATTGTTAGAACCAGTAAGAATGATTCCAGTTGGAGATGTGCTTTATGAATTAGATAAAAGCATTAAAAATAATGAGATACCTGGATTAAATCCTGAAGGTGGAGTTGACCAGTTTTATGTGGATAATATTCACTTTAATCCTATACCTCATGATGCAGCAACTATCGGGACTTTTGTCACAGGAATCACTGTTTATACCACTTTATCTCAAGAAAATCCTTTAACATTAAGCTCACCAGCTACTCCTTGGGAACTTGATAGCGAAGAGAATACGGAATTAATAAAAGCTCTTTCTTCTGTTATTTGGAATGTGGTTAGTAGTCATCCTTTTACTGGGGTTAGTTATCAAACAATAACTGGTAGCAATGAAGATGATTTACTTAAAGGTTCAAGCAAAAATGATAGCATTTTTGGTGAGCAAGGTAATGATATCCTTCAAGGTTTATTGGGTCATGATACTCTTGTAGGTGGTGAAGGTAATGATAGTTTAATTGGCGTTGGAGGTAATGATAGTCTTGAAGGTAATCTAGGAGATGATACTCTTAACGCTGGTGCGGGAAATGATACTTTAAAAGGTAATGAAGGTAATGATCTTCTTATCGGTGTTTCTGGAAATAATTTTCTTCAGGGTAATACTGGAGAAGATCTTGTTAAAGGAGGAAAACAAAAAGATACTCTTGAGGGTAACGAAGGTAATGATTTTCTTGTGGGTAATGAAGATAATGATCTCCTTAAAGGTGGAGAAAATAATGATACTCTAAATGGAATGGCGGGTGATGATATTCTCTTTGCTGATGAAGGTAATGATCGTCTCTCAGGAAATGCAGGTGATGATATTCTTATTGGTACTAATCCTACTGTTACTAACCCTACTTCAGAAGAGTTTGATATCTTGATAGGAGGAACCCAAAAGGATAGTTTTGTCTTGGGAAATGATCAGGGAGTTTTCTATAGTAATCAAGGAATTAATGACTATGCTATAATCCAAGATTTTAATCAGACAGTTGACGGCGATCGCCTTCAACTTTTTGGCACTCAAAATGATTATTTCCTTACTCAGGCTACTAACTATGTTAAACAATCTGGTACCGCAATAGTTTTGACTGCTACTGATGATTTAATTGCTGTTATCAAAGGAGAAATAACAGGTTTAACTTTAGATAATCCAGCTTTTGTTTATCTAACTAATACCGACCAGATTTTTTAACTGTCTTAGGGTGCTATATCTTAATATAAATTGCCCAACGTAGCCTTTATAATTAAGTTAAAATGAGTAGCTCTAGCATTCCATTTAGAAGTTGTGGTATAGACAAGGGGCTTAAGCCCCTTGTCCTCAGCGCCAATCCGATTTATAAATATTAAAAATATAGATCTGGTGGTAAGGTGGTTGAGCCCTTCGACTGCGCGGACTGATAAACTCCGTCGAAACCACCGCGTACACAAGGTGGTTGAGCGCAGTCGAAACCACCGCGTACACAAGGTGGTTGAGCGCAGTCGAAACCACCGCGTACACAAGGTAGTTGCATTTCGACTGCGCTCAATAACCGCCCTTCGACTGCGCTCAGGGTAAACTCCGTCGAAACCACCGTTTACCAAAAATTATTTACCCAAAATAAAAGTTATTTATAAATAGTATTTTATATACTACATAGCTTCATCTTTTAAATAACCCCATCTTTGTCTGTACTTTAATGCAAAATTCACAATAACCACTCAAACACCAAACCCACCCTACTATCTTTTGCTTTGCGAGTATTTTGCTTTTGAAGATCAACAGATAAACGCAGCTCCTTAGTTACAGCATAACCTACAGCAAGAGTAGTGAGTCCAACCTCTTCACTCCCCCCTGGAGAAACAAAACTCTGTGTGAGAGAAATATCCCCCGCACCAGTGCGCGAAAAAGCTAACATTAACCTCGCACCCACATTAACCCCATCCGTTGCATAGTTTTCCGTCTCCAAATAACGATAACCCACCACAGGAGCAATGTTAATATAACTCCCCAGAGGGAAAACAAAATAATGTAAAGAAGTACCCACCGACATGCGATCGCCATTAAAAGACGTCTGATAGTCAGCACTCATGGTTAACCCAGTTTTACCTAGAAAAACATCTTCTATTCCCAAATTAATGCCACCAACCCCATCATTTGAAGGAAAAACCGAGTATCCCAAACGTAACCTAGTAGCAAAACTCGGTTTATTGCGAATATCTTCCAACACATTGGGAACTTTTTCCAACCAACGTTGAAAAACAGGACTATCTTCAATAATTTCTGGACTTAGATCTAAATTATCTACAGTTTGAGCCAAAACAGGAGATGTTAGCCCACCCAGAGCAACAGCTAATAAATTTATTGCCAGTTGATAAACTTTATTCACTACTTTTCTTGACTTTAGGGATTCCAGATTTCATTTTAATCCACTCAACCCCCTAGCTTGCAATTTTTATTTAAAAATATCTCTAATAATCCCACTTAAATTTGATATTTATGAAAAAATATTCATTAAAAAAAAAGATTCTACTTTCATTATAACATCCAAAACAGATAATGTCAAGAGGTTAGTAGGAAAAAATCCCACAAATGCCCATGCTTTTTATACAGTTTGATAAATACAACATTGAGTCCGTTTCTTTATTTGCTTGCTGTATTTTTTGCTGTTTTTGTAACCGACAAAAACAACAAAATGATTGTTAAAATCAGCTAACAAGCTCAAACTCTTGACATATAATAAATATTAAAAAAATTAAGAAAAAAGTTAACAAAAATTAACAAGAATCACTTGACAAAAAAAAAACTTCTATTTATAATAGAGGTAGAGAAAAAAACAACGAGGGCAATTAAAAAAAAGCCTAGAGCGGACATTGTCTGATAAAAAACAATTTGGTTAGATGCCAAAAACAGGGAATGGGTTTAAAACTAAGTAAAAATTCTAACGCCAATCAAGAAATATAGGGAGTAAAAAGAGTTGAAGACTAATAGTAAAACCACAGAACAATCTAATATTCCTCCATCCGTAGAAATCAACTGCTCAAGACAATTTACAGCCTGGTTATACGAACAAAAACTGAGTATTGTCTTTACCACCTATCAAGGGGGAATGGTATTTTTAATTGGTCTTCAACCAGATGGAAACCTTTCAGTATTTATGCGAAGATTTGAGCGCTGTATGGGGTTAGCTATCAGCAAAAACACCCTCTGTCTCAGTTCCCTTTACCACATTTGGCGCTTAGAAAATACCCTCTCCCCAGGAGAAATTTATGATAACTATGACGCTATTTTTCTGCCCCAACTGGGTTATGTCACAGGAGACTTAGACGTTCACGATATCGCTCTCTCCGTAGTTTCCCCCCTTACTAAGAACAAACAAGGGGGGGTAAATTCCCAAAAACTGATCTTTGTCAACACCTTATTTAGTTGTCTTGCTGAAGTAAGCGAAACCCATAGTTTTAAATTCCTGTGGAAACCCCCATTTATCTCGAAACTAGCAGCAGAAGACAGGTGTCATTTAAACGGGTTAGCCATGAAAAATGGAGAACCAGCCTATGTAACAGCAGTCAATCAGAGTGATGTAGCGGATGGTTGGCGAGACAAACGAGTAGATGGGGGTTGTTTAATAGATGTACCCAGCAATGAAATAGTCGTGACTGGGTTATCTATGCCCCATTCTCCTCGTTGGGAAAAAGAGAGACTCTGGGTATCCAACTCAGGAAAAGGAGAATTTGGTTTTGTGGACTTAAAACAGGGCAAGTTTGAACCAGTGGCATTTTGTCCAGGATATTTGCGGGGGTGCGCTATTTATGGCAACTTTGCAGTGGTGGGAATATCCCAACCCAGACATAACAAAACCTTTTCAGGGCTACCCCTAAATGAACTATTACAGGCGAAAAATACTGAACCCAGATGTGGGTTGCTGGTAATAGACTTGCGCAGTGGCGATATTGTGCACTGGTTGAGACTAGAAGGGGCGATCGGCGAGTTATATGATGTAGGGATTTTACCAGGAAAAAGAAGACCAATGGCCTACGGATTTCAAACCGATGAAATTCGGCGTGTAGTAACAATTGATAAATAAAAAAGGAGAAAAAATCATGGCATATCCATTTGGTGAAGGTGCAACCTTCTCAAATTTAAATAACAGTAACAGCGCATTTCCTGCAGTTATCGAACTCTCGGCCTTAAATGGCTCTAACGGGTTTAAAATTAATGGTGAGGCGGAATGGTACTTCTCAGGCTATTCAGTAAGCTCCGCAGGGGATATCAATGGGGATGGCTTTGATGATTTGATAATTGGAGCACCTTATGCAGACCACGGTAGTGGTTATTATGGTTACTATGGGTATTATCCAGGGGGTCCTAAGGGAGCGAGTTATGTGGTGTTTGGCGGGGATGGCAACTTTCCTGGCACTTTGGAACTGAATGAGTTAAATGGGACAAACGGCTTTAAAATCAAGGGTGAGGCGTTAGGGGACTACTCAGGCTTTTCAGTAAGCTCCGCAGGGGATATCAATGGGGACGGCTTTGATGATTTGATAATTGGAGCTGATCGTGCAGACCCCAATGGGGATGGTAGTGGCAGGAGTTATGTGGTATTTGGGCTCGCTTCAGGCTTTACCAGTCAGCTAAACCTCTCAGCTTTAGATGGGACAGAAGGCTTTAAAATCAATGGTGAGGCGCAATGGGACAACTCAGGCAGTTCAGTAAGCTCCGCAGGGGATATCAATGGGGATGGCTTTGATGATTTGATAATTGGAGCTTGGGGTGCAGACCCCAATGGGGATGGTAGTGGCAGGAGTTATGTGGTATTTGGAAAAGCTTCAGGCTTTACCAGTCAGCTGAACCTCTCAGCCTTAAATGGGAAAAACGGCTTTAAAATCAATGGTGAGGCGGAAGATGACTTGTCAGGCTTTTCAGTAAGCTCCGCAGGGGATATCAATGGGGATGGCTTTGATGATTTGATAATTGGAGCTCATCGTGCAGACCCCAATGGGTCTTATAGTGGCAGGAGTTATGTGGTATTTGGGCAGGCTTCAGGCTTTACCAGTGATCTTGAACTCTCAGCCTTAGATGGGACAAACGGCTTTAAAATCAATGGTGAGGCGGAATATGACTTGTCAGGCAGTTCAGTAAGCTCCGCAGGGGATATCAATGGAGATGGCTTTGATGATTTGATAATTGGAGCTCATCGTGCAGACCCCAATGGGTCTTATAGTGGCAGGAGCTATGTAGTATTTGGGCAGGCTTCAGGCTTTACCAGTGAGCTGAACCTCTCAGCCTTAGATGGGACAAACGGCTTTAAAATCAATGGTGAGGCGTTAGGGGACTACTCAGGCAGTTCAGTAAGCTCCGCAGGGGATATCAATGGGGATGGCTTTGATGATTTGATAATTGGAGCAGATGGTGCAGACCCCAATGGGTCTGGGAGTGGCAGGAGTTATGTGGTATTTGGGCTCGCTTCAGGCTTTACCAGTGAGCTTGAACTCTCAGCCTTAAATGGGACAAACGGCTTTAAAATCAATGGTGAGGCGAAATGTGACTTCTCAGGCAGCTCAGTAAGCTCCGCAGGGGATATCAATGGGGATAGCTTTGATGATTTGATAATTGGAGCAGATGGTGCAGACCCCAATGGGACTTATAGTGGCAGAAGTTATGTGGTATTTGGCTTTAAGTCCTCCATTGAGGGAACACCAGGAAATGATACCCTCAACGGAACTGCAAGTAATGATGTGATCAACGGAAAAGGAGGTAATGACCAACTTAACGGAAAAGGAGGGAATGATACCCTCAATGGTGGAGCACTTAATGATACTCTCAATGGTGGTGGAGGGAAAGATAGCCTTATTGGTGGTTCTGGTAACGATAATTTGGCAGGTGGTACAGGTGATGATATATACACAGTTACCGATATCCTAGATGTAATAACAGAAGCAGCTAATGCAGGAACAGACAAAGTAAGCTCCAGTGTTAATCACACTCTCGCAGTAAACGTAGAAAACCTCACCCAAACTGGGTCAGGCAACATCAAAGGAACAGGGAATGCTCTAAATAATGCTCTCACAGGAAATGGTGGGAACAACATTCTCAAAGGTGCAGCAGGAGTTGATACCCTCATTGGAGGTTCAGGCAATGACCAGCTTGTAGGTGGTGCAGGTTCTGATGTACTCACAGGAAATGCAGGTGCAGACTGGTTCATTTTCAACTCCACCTCAGAAAAAGTAGATACCATCACAGACTTTAAAGCCACCCAAAATGACCAGCTTCGTATTGATGCTAGCGGTTTTGGTGGTGGACTCCCAGAAAACCAACTCTTACCCAATGGGCGGTTTGTCATAGGTACAGCAGCAGGAGATGCAAGCGATCGCTTTATTTACAACCACAACAATGGAGCATTGTTCTTTGATGTAGATGGGACAGGAGCTTCAGCGCAAGTAAAAATAGCCACTTTAACAGGTGCACCCGACTTAGCTGCTAGTAATATTTACCTGTTCTAACAGGCGAGCGCGGTGCGTTACGTGAGCGCAACGGAAAAGTGCAACGGAAAAGTGCAACGGATTGAAATCCGTTGCTACATAAACGAAGTCCGCCTGCGCGGACTTCAATGTTGCAAACGTATTAGGTGTTGGTAACATTGATTATCATAGTCCGCGCAGGCGGACTTCGTTTATGTAGCAATAGGTTTCAACCTATTGCTACTTTGGTCGCCCTCGACGTTAGCGCAACGTGAGCACAACGTGAGCGCAAGGCGAGCGCAACGGATTGAAATCCGTTGCTACACAAACCAAGTCCGCCTGCGCGGACTTTAATGTTGCAAACGTATTAGGTGTTGGTAACATTGATTATCATAGTCTGCGCAGGCGGACTTCTTTTAGGTAGCAATAGGTTTCAACCTATTGCTACTTTGGTCGCCCTCGACGTAAGCCCAACGTAAGCGCAACGCGATCGCAACGCGATCGCAACGGATTTCAATCCGTTGCTACATAAACCAAGTCCGCCTACGCGGACTAATGTTATTTTTTGTTTCAAAATTATATATATATGTGCGGCACTTTTTTCCATTCTCAATCTAACATACAAGAGACACAAATGTCAAGGGGCACAAAAGTTTTTCAGTATGTATTATATCAATGAAAATAATAATTAGGACGACTTTGTGTAAACCAGAAAATTGTGAATTATCTGGCGATCGCCTGAATCTCTACTTTGTTGTATCCTTAAAATTATCTGAAATTAGACAATGTAGGGGCGGAGAAATAACCTAAATAAGCATAGCCAAAAATAAATATCAAAACCCGCCCCTATTCAAGTTCATCTATTAGACAATTTATCTATTATTTTAAACTAAAAAAAAGACTCCCGTTTAAAATTACGGAAGTCTAAAAAAAACATTAAACTGAAATCAATTAACGAACAGAACCTTCTAAATGTTCTACGCGAATTGGTTTCATCAGATATAAACCGATAAATTGTTGAACATTAGAGAGATAGATAGGGAGTTTCTTAAAGAATTTAAGGAATTGAGGAGTATTAGAGCTATCGATCGCCCTTAACTGCTCATTATTTTGCACACAAAGCTCAAGGCGATCGTAAAACTTAGGATTTTCCACATCGAGAATAATGGGAAAAACCCGCCCAGCAGTTTCATTAGTTTTCTCTATGACATACTTATCATATTCACGAGCATCCAAACCGATCGCCGCATAGAAACCATAGCGTTGACAGTCATTGAGGTACATTGTTGCAAACACGGATAACAAGAAGAAGCGACACCATAAACGAGCCTTCCAGTCATTCAAAATAGCTGGTTGAGCCTTCATTATGGCATCAAAGAAGTCTCCATGGCGGTTTTCATCCTGACACCAATTTTCAAAGAAGCGGAAAATGGGGTAAATGCGATTTTCTGGGTGCTGTTGTAGATGACGATAGATAGTGATATAACGCCAGTAGCCAATTTTCTCAGAGAGATAGGTAGCGTAGAAGATAAACTTAGGCTTAAAGAAAGTATATTTGCGGCTTTTTGTCAAGAAACCCAAGTCGAGACAGATATTGAAGTCTGACATAGCCTTATTAAGGAAGCCTGCATGACGTGCCTCATCACGGGACATCAAGTTAAAACACTCAGCCAAAACGGGGCTTTTATCCTTAATGCGACGTCCCAACTCCTTGTATAAGAGGAAACCAGAAAACTCAGCCGTACAAGAGCGTTCCAAAAATTCCACAAACAGACGACGAGTTTCCCCATCCATGTTATCCCAAGACTGGTTAAACTCATCATCTCGTACAAAATGATGGCGGTTATAGTCAGTGCGAAACTCTTCGAGGATAGCTTTTAACTCATCCTCATTGACAGAGATATCCATTTTAGCCATCGCTTCAAAGTCTGTGGTGTAGAAGCGGGGGGTGAGGATAGTTTCCTTTGCTGGGGTTTTTATTCCAGGGCGTAACTCTTCAAAATCTGGTTTTTTAAC
>Ga0114939_10000923_pt1 | contig 23772 bp, 22 predicted proteins | sample AshMeaCrysSpring_FD_87196 | JGI IMG/M metagenome (GOLD analysis project Ga0114939, IMG submission 87196) | Groundwater microbial communities from Big Spring, Nevada to study Microbial Dark Matter (Phase II) - Ash Meadows Crystal Spring | ecosystem: Environmental > Aquatic > Deep subsurface >...
CCGGCAGGCAATGGATACTCAAAATATTCTCGACAAAGGATTACAGCCCAATACTTGTCACATAACAGCACTTGTTTACCGCACAAAACCAAATTGACCATAAAACCGGATTATGGGTAAGGGCAGGAATGCTCAAGAAAAGTCATAAAAGGACAGTCAGATAAAAATTAGTATTGTACGAAATCGTTCGTACATCCCGTTTCCAATTCCATTGTCATTATCAGCCTACTTGCGAAATTTGGGTAATAGCTTCATTTCAGCGTGGATGTTGGTATTTAGATAAATTACCATTTTCAACTCGCCGCTCATGCCGCCACTATTATACTGCACGGCACCAAAGCCTGTGTTATCTTTCACAAATTCGTACCCTAGTGCCGGAAAAGATCTTGTATTACTCCCCCCATTTTGTTGCTGCTGGTGGCCGAAATGAGTGAGGTTGTAGAGCTATCGGTAAGTACTCCTACGATGTCGCCCTATTTACTTGCCCATGCGCCCTCCACGGTGTTTAAGGTAGAAATCTAGGAATGGCCGGTGTCGTTGCTGAGGGTTATGGAGCCCGACAGTAATGAGTTTTGCTGGGCTTCCAGCACCCAATCAAATTCGGCACCTGATGTGCCGAGGTTGAATGCGCGAATTTCTTTGCCCGAAATTTTGGTAATGGCATTGCAGGCAGCCGTCAGGCCCGATCCGTTGCTGAGTTCGAAAGAGAATTTCTGGCTCGATTTTGATTCTGTTTTCGTATTCCAAAGGTTTGTTTTGGTAGTGGTCCATCCTGCTTTGCTATTGGTAATGCTGTAGTTACCAAAGCTGAATTTGGCAATTTTACCCATCCATTGGGCCCCAATTTTTACCGGCAGTTGTTCCATATTGTTTTGCAATTCTCCACTCAGTACAATATCTCTTTGTTGACTTCGTACTTTAAGCCAGAAGCAGCATGCCGTGGTAATAAGCACCAATAATTTGAGATAAATGGCAGTTCGCGTTGTTATTGAATTTTTACGCATGGCTTAGGCTCTGTTTGAATTAGGGCCACAAAATAGGCAAGAGGTGTGGCAAACACTAGCGTACTTACAATAGAAAAAGTGGAACCGGCATTGCGCAACAGGCGCTTCCTACCTTAATTTTGCAGCCCAATCCGCAAGGGATTTAGCTTTTACAGTATTTTCACGCGCCCAACATGCAGGGATCGACAACGTTTTAGCAACTCATTGATAAGCAAATATTAAGACGCAATATGGCCGAAGTAATAAAGATGCCCCGACTGAGCGATACGATGACGGAAGGAGTAATTGCCGCCTGGCACAAAAAAGTGGGGGATGTGGTGAAAAAAGGGGACCTTTTGGCAGAAATTGAAACCGACAAAGCCACCATGGAGTTGGAAAGCTACCAGGAAGGCACGATATTGCATTTGGGTGCGCCTGTTGGAGGCAAACTTCAGGTAGACGATTTACTGGTGGTGTTGGGTGCCGCCGGCGAAGATATTTCGGCTATTACAAGCGGATCTGCAGCTCCTGCTGCGGCTTCTGCTTCAACTGAACAACAGGCCACCGATGTCCCTGCAGCGGCCCCGGCTCAGCCAGCCGCTCCCGGTATTGATCTTGGTTCAATAAGCGAAGCGGTGCTGATGCCGCGCTTGAGCGATACCATGACAGAAGGTGTTGTTGCCAGTTGGGTAAAAAAAGTGGGTGACCCTGTAAAGAAGGGTGATGTGCTTGCCGAAATAGAAACCGACAAGGCCACCATGGAACTGGAAAGTTATAAAGATGGGGTGCTCTTGTATCAGGGTGCCTCAGCCGGCGAAAAGATTCAGGTGAACGACCTGCTATGTATAATTGGCGCTTCCGATTTTGATATTAATCCAATTATAGCAGCCGCAAAAAGTGGTGCAGGCTCGACTGCTGCTGCTCAGCCTCAATCTCAACATCAACCTCAATCTCAACCTGAAATAATAAACACCGGCCGCATTTTTGCCTCTCCACTGGCCAAAAAGCTGGCTGCCGAAAAAGGAATAGACCTGCGGTATGTAAAAGGAACCGGCGACAATGGCCGCATCACCAAAAGCGATATTGACCATTTCGTACCTGCAGCAATATCGGCCCCGGCGCCAACCGCACCTGCGCCGGCTGCCGAGGCCGAAAAGCCGGCCGCACCTGCTACCGTAGCGCCATTTGTGCCAGGTGGCGCTGGCGAAAGTTTTGCCGATACACCAAATGGCCAAATGCGTAAGGTGATTGCCAAGCGCCTGAGCGAAAGCAAGTTTACCGCGCCACATTTCTACCTGAAAATGGAGGTGGTAATGGACAACGCTATGACAGCACGTGCCCAAATGAACGAGGTGAGCCCGGTAAAAATCAGCTTCAATGATATGGTGATAAAAGCCAGTGCGATGGCTTTGAAAAAGCACCCGGCTGTAAACAGCAGTTGGATGGGCGACTTCATTCGCACTTATCAGCACATCCATATTGGTATGGCTGTTGCCATACCCGATGGGCTTATCGTTCCGGTTATCCGCTTTGCCGATCAGAAGAGCCTGAGCCAGATAAGTGCTGAGGCTAAAGAACTGGGTGGCAAGGCAAAAGGGAAGAAACTTCAGCCAATCGAGTTTACAGGCAACACCTTTACTATCAGCAACCTGGGCATGATGGATATTGACGAGTTTACAGCCATCATCAATCCACCCGACAGTTGCATATTGGCAGTTGGTCGCATCAAAGAAGAAGTGTATCGTAAAGCCGACGGTTCATTTGATGTACGAAATATAATGAAGCTTACTTTGAGCTGCGATCACCGCAGTGTGGACGGCGCTGTTGGGGCTGCCTTTTTGCAAACGCTGAAGGGCTACCTCGAGAACCCCGTGACCATGCTGGTGTAACAAATTGCTCCGCATAAATCTTTCACAAAAGCGTCCTCTGGTAGGGCGCTTTTCCATTTATTGCAACAGCCGGCAAATTACCTTTAGGCCAATGAACCTTTTTGTAAGCAAAGACTCAATTGTAAGGCAAATTTGGGGCTGTTCAGATACCATCCTGTTCATTTTTGCAGGGGCCTCTGCCGAGTTTGCACTTAACAAAGCCGTGGATTGGCTCTACTTTACCGGCAAGCTGCCTGCCGACCCCCTGGGTAGACTTTTTAGCACAGTGGAGTATGCCAGAAAAATTGTTTTTGCACCCGAGGCTAATGCTACTCAGGCTATTGATACCATAGCAGCCATTCACAAAGCGGTAGAAGAAAAGCGGGGCGGAAAGATACCTGACTGGGCTTACCGAGATGTATTGTTCATGCTCATCTATTATTCCATAACAGCTCATGAGTTGCTTTACCGAGCACTTGAGCCGGCCGAAAAGCATGAAGTGTACGATGTGTTTCGCCGGGTAGGTGCACGCATGGAACTTCAGGGCTTGCCAGAAGATTATACATCGTGGTTGCAGAAGCGGGAGCATCATTTGCACCAGGACTTGCAGAATAGTGATTTGACTACCGACCTTTTTGCCCAATACAAAAAGCATTTAGGCCCCATCAGGTATGCATTGCTGCTGGAAGGCCAAAAACTGGTAGTGCCGGCCCATGTGGCAAGTTTACTAGGGTTTGGAAATATTCGTTGGCTCAAGCCGTCGGTGCCATTGTACAAGCTGGCACGGCAATTGAATTTGGATAGCCTGGTAAAACATGCGCTATTGCCATCTACTTACAAAAGCCGTATTCTGGCATTGGATATGTAATACTACGCAGTGGCCTTGACGTTGTCCGCTATGATAGCAAAACGCCCTGTACTTTTAAGCACAGGGCGTAAATTGAATATATAGCGTATTAATCTCTTGGGCGATTCTTAAAACCTCTCAGTAAGGCCTAACCCAGCATCAGGTGTTTTTAGAAGTACCTCTATTGTTTTTGTATCATCAACTTGGCAGTATTTACCACCCCATTTTGCATTACTTTCAATACGTAAATGCCTGCAGGGGTGCGGCTTACATCCAGGGTGGCAAAGTTGGTGCCTTTAGTGGCCGCCATGTTTTTTTGCAGCATGCTCATGCCCATTTGGTTTACAAGTACTATTTCTGTTCGCCCACTGGCTATTGCCTCATAAGCAATATTCAAAATACCGGTGGCAGGTTGAGGATAAACGGTAATGCCATGATCAGTTAGTGGCCATTCCGTTTTGTCATTATCGGCCAGGTCGTAGGCAATATTGCTTACGGTTGCCTGCAGGGTGTAGCAATTAATAGTATTAAACTCATTACGGTTGTTGCCGTATACCCTCACTTCGTATTGGCCAATTGCCGGGTTGTTTAGCGTAATGGTTTCGCTGGTAGTGCCGCTGTTGGACGATAGGGCCACCCGTTTATTTACTCCGGTGCGGTACAGCTCTATATTGTAGTTGGCCGGCAGGTTGCTAAGGGTAATGCGGATATTCGGGGTGGCAGAGCTGTTGCTGAACTTGAAATAGTCGTTATCGCTTCCGGAACTTATAAGACCTTGTATTGCAGTACCTGTGGTAATGGCTTTGGCGGTACTGCGGCTGTCGTTAGGTTCCCATGTGTCGGTACAGGCTACTACCTGGGTGGTAAAGTTTGCCGTAGCAAAGGCGCCGGTGCCGGCAGGGCAGGTGGCACTTACGCGCCAGTTGTAGGTAGTGCCTGCCTGTAGTCCATTGGCTGGTATTGAGGTGTTTGTATACGCTGTTGCAAGTACATTCCATATAGAAGCGGCTGATGTTTTTATTTCAATGTTATAGCTGGTAGCCCCGTTTACGGCGCTCCATGCCAGTGTGGCGTTGTTGCTGGTTATATTGGATGACGAAAGGCCTGCCGGTGTGGGGCACAAGGCGTTGGTGGTAAAAGAGGCCGTTGCGAAATTGCTTGCAGTGCCTCCGCTGCAGTTGGTACGCACCCGCCAGTTGTAGGTGGTTGTTGCGATAAGGCCGGCAATATTTAGCGATGTAGCCGTAGTGCCGGTGGCTTCTGCGGTCCAGTTTGTTTCGGCGCTGGTTTTATACTCCACATCGTAGCTAATGGCGCCCGATGCTGTTGCCCAGTTTAGCGTGGCGCTGGATGTAGTAATGTTGGCAGTATTGAGCGATGCAGGCGTTGCACAACCAGTGGCTGTAGGCCTGAAACCCGCTACCACACAGGCCATACGGTAAAAAGCATATGCCTCATCTGCAGGCTGGGTAGTACCAATAGGTCGGCCGGTATTGTCGCCATTTTAAGTGAGCAATGGATTACTCCAGCGATTGAGCCTGGTACAGTTAAAGCCAATGGCGCTGCACTGGTCGTTATAGGCCATTATGGTGCGCCAGCGCTGGCTGCTGGTGCTGGCTGATCCCAGTTCAATGGCTATTTGATTTACATAACCATGGTGGTGTGCACAGGGTGATGTGGCTACGTCTACATAGTAATCATGCCGTAGTCCCATGTTGTGGCCAAATTCGTGTGCCATGGTATAATTGCCTACCACGCAATTATATACTGACACATTAAACCCGCTGCCGGCCGAGTAATTGGAAGCAGAAGTGTTGAGGTAGCCGACACCGCAGGTATTGGTGGGTGAACCTACAATAAGGCTTACCATATCGGCACCATATGTGTCGCGCCATCCGTGGATCTCGTCCATGTAGGTGTCGCTGGTACCAGCCAGCCTGCTCAGGTCGGTGCTGGTGGTTCCGCTTTCGGTGTAGTTTACCTTGGCAGCATGCACCAGCCTGAAGGTCACGTTGTTAATGCCTGAGTTGGTCATGCTGGTGGTCAAGTTGGTAACCGCGGTGGTAATGTTGGCTATGGTATTAGCCTGCCCGCCCCACAGGTTTTCGGCCTGCTGGGTGTACACAACCATCAGGTCTATGGTGGAGGGGTGGTGCATGTGTTGTTTACATTACATACATCTGCGTTGGCCAGGGTAGCGGCATTTTTGCCAACTGTTGTTGGAGGTTCAACATAGTCGTTGAGCTGCTCTTGCGCGGCAAATGCCGATTCCGATGATTGTGAAATGGCGAAAATGCCATCGGCCGGCTGGTCAATCAAATATCGCCGTCCATCGTCAAATGTTATCATACCCGCCACTCGGTCGGCATAGGCAGACAGCACCACATGGCCGGCTAGTGGCCCTTCTATGATGCCTTCGTATGCAAGGGATCCTGCCGGATAGCGGTGCATGAATTTGAAGCGGCTGAGTACCTGCAAGTCATCGCTTAGCCGAATCAGGTAATCATGTTTGCCAGGCACAAACTGCTGCCGGGCATATCGGGTACTTAAATAATGCCGGTCCTGCTGCTGCAGCAATTTTACCTGTGACGGTAGGTCTTTGGCCGGTATGCTCTCTTCAAACAGGCTAACCTGCGCAAGGCCCGGCATGCAGGAATACATTACCAGGACTAAAGCGGGTAGAAAAACTCTCATACGAAAAGATTTTTGTTGCGATAAGATGGTAGCATGAAAGTAGAAAAGATTGCCGGAAAGCCAACTTGTTTCACAGGCATAAACCAGCAAGGTAATGGTGCTGCCATGCCGTTTGAATACCTGGACAAATGGTTTGGTGTTTATGAATTAGGTGGTAGATCAAATTTTCAGCAAATAATGTCTGCCATTTTGTAAAACGATTCAAGTAGGGGAGCAGCATGTTGATAAGGAGCATGAAGGACCCACCGGGCAAAGGTGCTGTACCAAATGCGTGATTAGTTTTACGGTATCAAGTGTATTTTTTCCTTTTGTAAACGAAGAGAAGGCTTAGATGCCTTGTGCTACAGACAGCACCTGTTTTAAGACCCCGAAATTCAAAAACGCTGCTATGAAACCTGGGCAGGAAAGATGGGAATTTGATGAAATACTAAAATGGGCCAGCCTTTACCGGTATTTATACAGCGGCAAGCAGGAGGGCAAGTTTAGCTTCTTTTGCGGGCTTGCGAACCCTACGGGAATAAGGCGTGAAATACTCGTGATTTTTCAAAAACCGTATCTGTATTGGGTCGAAATCGCTTGCCGATTTAATAATCCCAATTTGAAGCCATTCTTTTCTCAGGTTGTTCGAATGGATATCAAAATCATTGCGACCCAGGTAGTCAAGGTCGGCATCGCAGAGCACCTGTCCCAATTTGCTCTTAGGCTTTTGAGGCAGGCAGGTGTCCATAATGAGTTGATTCACAAGTGCAATATCGAGGGGTGTAGCGCCGCATTGAGGCAGTAGTTCGGAGGCTATTTTGCAGCTTTCCAATTCATGCTCCTGGTAAGTGCGCGAAAAACCAGTGTCGTGAAACCAGGCTGCCGACTCCAGCAAACCAAGCGCATAAGGGTCGGTAATATGTTCAGCTGCTGCAATAAATAGAGCTTGTTCAACCACATCCATCGTGTGGTTGGGTGAGTGGTAAGCAAGGCTGGCCGGTAAATGATTCTTTAGCAGGCTCAGCGCCAAATCTTGTGCTTTGGCAAGGTCTATCAATTTGGTTTTCTTTTCAGTTTGGAAAATTATGGGATTGGTTTTGTATTAGCAACTATGATGCAGCGATTATGTTAAATGCGTGTTTTTTTAGCCAAATAAATGCATTCCTTTCGGTTATGAACTGCTTTTGTGCTAAAGGCAATGCCTGAACCGTTGTTATCTTGCCGGCACTGGGGTAAATTTTATTAGAAATACCGCCGGAGTCACCTCCAAATATATGGTTCAAATATTCAAAAAAGAACTCAGCCAGTTTTTTAGCGCTCTTACCGGCTATCTGGCTATTGGTGTTTTTTTGCTGCTCATGGGGCTCTTTTTGTTCGTTTTTCCCAGCAGCAGCCTGCTCGATAACGGCTATGCATCCCTCGATGGTTTTTTTGACCTGGCACCCTGGGTGCTGCTGCTGCTGGTGCCGGCAGTTACCATGCGCCTGTTTAGCGACGAGTTCAGGCAGGGTACGTGGGAACTGCTACGCACCCGCCCGCTTAGTACCTGGTACATTGTGAACGGCAAACTTTTGGCGGCGGTGGTGGTGGTTTGTTTGGCTTTGCTGCCTTCGGGGCTATATGTGGCTTCGCTGGCATGGCTTAGTACGAATGCCCCGCTCGACGGAGGAGCCATTACTGGCAGTTACGTGGGCCTGCTGTGCCTGGTTATCGTATTTGCAGCAGTAGGAGTTTGGGGAAGTGCTCTCACCTCCAACCCTATCGTAGCTTTTTTGATTGCGGCATTTTGCTGCTTTTTGCTGTTTACAGGTTTTAATGCCGTTAGCCAGATAAACACACTGCAGGGTGGACCCGATTTCTGGATAGACTGGTTGGGCCTGCAAAGTCACTACCGAAGCATGAGCCGGGGCGCTATTGACCTGCCCGATTTGCTCTACTTCTTAGTGGTTATATTTTTATTGGTGGTAGCTACCAATCGGGTTTTGCTCAAAAAAAAATAGTGTCAGCATACCTCCTTTACCGGATCATTGAATCTAGAACATGAATAGAATCATAAACAATAAATATTGGTGGGTGGCAATGCTGGCAACTGCAATGGCATTGCTTCACGTAGGTGCTTTGTTGCCCTGGCGCCTCGACCTTACAGGGGATAAACGCTTTTCCATCAGCCCGCAAACAGAACAATTGCTGGCAGGTATACAGGATCCAATTGAGGTATTAGTATTGCTAAAGGATGACAACATGCCTGCCGGCTTTCGTAAACTGGCCAATAGCACCGAGGCTTTTTTGGCAAACTGCAGGCGATACAGTATAGGCAAACTGGTGTACCGTTTTGTTAATGCCCAGCAATTTGCCAATGATTCGGTGCAGTTTCCACTGGATAGCGAAGCAAAAGCAAGCTGGTTGAAAGAAAATGCTGTAAAGCAAAATGAGGTAATGGGTAGCGGTGCAAAGGCCACCTTTTTGTACCCGCTGGCTTTGTTACGCAAGGGCGATATCTACGAACCCGTAAACCTGCTGCAGGGGCAGGGCAACAAAGGATTTTTGAACCCCGATGCAGCCTTGCTCCAATACGAAGCTATCAACAAGGCTGAAGCACAAATGGAATACCTGTTTGCCGCTGCTATATACAACCTGCAACGGCCCAATGCACCTATAGTAGCCTACGCTACAGGTAACGGCGAACCAACAGGCCCCGAAACTTACGACCTGAGCTCTACCTTAAGCAGCCGTTACCGATTTTACTTACTGCAACTGCAGCAGCAGCCTTATATAAGCGATAGTATTAAAGCCCTGCTGATTGTAAAGCCCAAAACTTCGTTTAGCGATGAAGACAAGCTTAAATTGGATCAATATGTAATGCGGGGTGGGCGGGTGCTTTTTCTAACCGATGCTCTTAATGCCGATATGGACAGCCTGGTAGCTACTGGTAAAGATTTTACTGCTTATAGTCGTAACCTGAACATTGACGACCTGCTGTTTCGCTTCGGCGCCCGGGTAAACAACGACCTGGTGCAGGAAAAACAGTGCGATATGCTTCCTCAGGCTGTGGGTAGCGTAGGTGGGCAGCCTCAAATTGAGTTACTTCCCTGGCCTTATTTTCCCCTGCTATACAGTACAAGCAACCACCCCATAGCCAAAAACCTGGATGCGGTGGTTATGCAGTTTCCGAATAGTGTAGATACGTTAAAAGCCGATGGCATAAAAAAAGAAGTACTGCTGGCCACTTCCAACACCAGCCGCATACAAGGTGCGCCGGTAATTGTAACAGTTGAGATACTGAAACAGCAGGATGCCGCGGCAGCCTTCAGGCAGCTAAACATACCGCTGGCTGTGTTGCTGGAAGGTAAGTTTAAAAGCCTGTATGCCAACCGCATGACCCCGGAAGTGCTGGATAGCCTGCAAAAATTGGGCGTTCCATACCTGCCTGCCGGCCAAAAGGAAGGTAAGGTACTAGTGGCCGGCGATGGCGACTTTGTGCTGAATGGAACAGGCCGGCAGGGCCCCTTGCCCATGGGTATGAACCCTTATACCGAATACCAGTTTGCCAACCGCGATTTCTTGCTCAATGCCATAGACTATATGACCGACGAAAGCGGTATTATGGCTTTGCGCAGCCGCGATTATGCTTTGAGGCTGCTCGATCCTAAAAAACTGGAAGTCTACCATGTTCACCTTCAGTGGCTCAACATAGGGCTTCCCCTGATATTGCTCACATTGGCAGGGGCATTTTTCAGTTGGTTGCGCAAGCGCAGGTTTACAGCCTAATTTTGAGCACCTGATCCAAATAATATTTTCAGACAATCCTTATGTCGCATACACAACTGGCATACCTGGTTTTTTCAATTGTAATAGTGCTTGCACTTATTTTCGATTTGGGCCTTCTTTCCAAGCGCAATGCTACTATAGGCATGCGCAAGGCTTTAACCCAAACTATTTTTTGGGTAGGTCTTTCGGTATTGTTTTGTGCCTTTTTGTGGTGGGACGAAGGCGCTTCCACTGCCATCAAATTTTTTACAGCCTATCTGATGGAGTGGAGCTTGAGTATCGATAATATCTTTGTGTTCATACTTATTTTCTCATTTTTCAAAGTTCCCCGAAACGTTGAGGGTAGAGCATTGATCGTTGGTATTTTGCTGGCTATTGTATTCAGAGTAATATTTATTGCGCTGGGAGTAGAACTCATCAATCGCTTTCATTGGTTGCTTTACGTGTTTGGTGCATTCTTGCTGTACACGGGCTTCAAGCTGTTTTTCAAAAACGATGAGGAAGAATTTAATCCTGGCGAAACGAAGGTATATCGTTGGATTACGCAACTTTTCCGCGTTACCGATGTTGAGCCAAGGGGTAGATATATGATAAGGCTGCACGGCAAGGTTTTTTTTACCCAACTGGCAGTAGTGGTGGTTATGCTGGCAGCTACTGATGTTGTTTTTGCATTAGACAGCATACCCACGGTGGTTAGCCTGGTACGCGAAGGACCCAAAGTGCCCTTTAGCGATGCCGATGTCCTGGTTATTTATTCTTCCAACATTTTTGCCGTACTTGGACTGCGGTCGTTGTTCTTTTTGCTGAAGGGCGCCGTGAGTAAATTCGACTACCTGCAGCAAGGCATAGCCGTGGTGCTTGCATTTATTGGCGCCAAAATGCTGGTGGAGTATTTTGGTATTCATATTCCAATTTACATTTCGCTTGCTGTGATAGTGATATGCCTGGCGGGCTCGATTATTTATTCCATTTATCATGCAAGGCCGGGTGTACCAGCCGAAAAATTCGAATCGAACAAAATTTAATCGCCTTAAGCATTATGTACACAATAGGCCAATTGGTAAGCATTTTGAATGCAGGCTATGCTGGCACGCACCAGGCATACGTTGTGCGCCACCTGCTTACCGATAGCCGCCGTATAGCCTTTGCGTCCGACTCGCTTTTTTTTGCGTTGAAAAGTAAGCGGCGAAATGGACATCAGTTTATTCAAGATGCCTATAATCAGGGTGTTCGATCCTTTGTAGTAAGCGAGCCTGCGGAAGCACCCGGTGCAGATGCGGCCATGCTGCTGGTGCCCGATACATTGCAAGCGCTGCAAAAATTGGCGGCCTTTCATCGGGGTTTATTTAGTTATCCGGTGTTAGGCATTACAGGCAGCAATGGCAAAACAATAGTGAAAGAATGGCTGTACCAACTGCTCCATACCGATATGCCGGTGGTGCGAAGCCCAAAAAGCTACAATTCTCAAATTGGCGTACCGCTAAGCCTGTGGCAAATGAATGCCAACCACCGCCTTGCCATTCTTGAAGCCGGCATATCTAAGCCCGATGAAATGGCAGCACTGCAGCAAATGATCAGGCCAACTTTGGGCATTTTCACTAATCTGGGCGAGGCGCACAACGAAGGCTTTTTATCGCAGCAGCAAAAGCTGGAAGAGAAACTGAAACTGTTTCAGGATGTGGAAATGCTTGTGTGCCGGGGCGATAATAGTGCAATTGTGTTGGCCGCCAAAGTAAAGGGTATTGCTTGTTTTACCTGGGGTGCCGGAGCAGAAAATAACGTAAGGATACAGGAGGTGATTCCGCACCAAAATGGTTGCAGCATAAGGGTGTGTTGTGCCGGCAACCAACAATTGCTGCATATACCTTTTGCTGATGATGCATCGGTAGAAAATGTAATGCATTGTGTATCCTGTTTGTTATACCTTAAGTACAGCCTTGCCACTATTGCTACCCGGGTGTCGCAGTTACATGGGGTAGACATGCGCCTGCAGTGGAAGAAAGGCCTGGCCAACAGCCTGCTGCTCAACGATAGCTATAGCAACGACCTTGGCAGCCTGCTGATAGCCCTCGATTGCCTGGCACAGGAGCAAAGTGGCCGTACCAAAGCGGCGGTACTGAGTGATATAGCCGAGGCAGGTACCCCCGATGAAATATTGTATACCAACGTAGCCGACTTGCTGGTACAAAAAGGCGTGAAACAGGTGGTGATTGTGGGCCGGCATATAAGCACTTTCGAGCATTTATTTCTTAATAAGGGCTTACCATGCATGGCGGTACCCGATACGGCGGCGCTACTGGCTGCCTGCACTCCTGCCAATTTTGCCGGTCAGTCAGTGCTTATAAAGGGCGCCCGGTCGTTTGGTTTGGAAGCGCTGGTAGGCATGCTGGAAGAAAAGACGCACAAAACACGACTTGAAATAAATCTGACCTCCCTGGCCCACAACCTGAATGTGTACAAAGCCTTGCTGCCGCCACACACCAGGCTTATGGCCATGGTAAAGGCTTTTGGCTACGGCAGTGGCGATGCTGAGGTGGCCCGGGTGCTGCAACATGCGGGTGTTGATTACCTAGCCGTGGCTTATACAGACGAGGGTGTGTCCTTGCGAAAAGCAGGCATACAACTGCCGGTAATGGTTATGAACGCCGAGCCGGAAACATTTGCCCTGTTGGAAGAATTTCAACTGGAGCCCGAAATATTTTCATTAGACATACTCCGGCAGTTTCAGCGCTTTGCCGATTCACTGGGTCTTACCGATTACCCGGTACATATAAAGCTGGATACCGGTATGCACAGGCTGGGCTTTTTGCAACACGAGTGGCAGCACCTCGCAAAGGAGGTGGCAGCTACTACCTGCCTCAAAGTGAAATCTGTATTTACGCATTTGGTAGCCAGCGAAGACCCTGAGCAGGATGATTATACAGCCATACAAATTGAGGCATTTACCAACGGCTGCGGCTTGCTGGAGCAAATACTTGGCTACACTTTTTTGCGCCATGCAGCTAACACGGCAGCTATAAGCCGCCACCCGCGTGCCCGCTTCGATATGGTACGCCTGGGCATTGGCCTGTATGGGGTGGACAGCAACATGAAGGGTCTGCAGGTGGTAACACGATTGCTAAGCACTGTTGCGCAGGTAAAGCAGTTGAAGGCAGGCGATGCCGTTGGCTACAATAGAGCCGGCATCATGCTGCACGACGGAGTGGTGGCCACCGTGCGTATTGGCTATGCCGATGGATACCGCAGGCAACTGGGTAAAGGCGTGGGCGTCATGTACATCCACGGTAAGCCGGCCCCCGTTATTGGCAACGTGTGCATGGATATGACCATGCTGGATGTAACCGATTTGCCAGGCGTAGCCGAAGGCGATGAGGTAGAAGTATTTGGGCAGCACACAGCGGTGAGGCAATTAGCGCAGGCTTGCGGAACTATACCCTACGAAATACTCACCGGCATCAGCCAACGGGTAAACAGGGTGTATTTGCAAGAGTAGCGAAAATTATTGTCAGCTGTTGGTTTTGAAGAGTAGTTCACAGATTGCAAGGACTATACAGATTTGTACGGATTTTTATTGTATACATATTAAAAGAAGTAAACATATTATAATTGATTCTAAATTTACTGATCCGAGATTGTCCTTTCTATTCGCGCCATCGGTGACCCTAAAAATACCGGGTAGGATAGAACACTGATTGTAAGGATCAAACTGATTTGAACGGATTTTAGATTTACCATTCTGAGATCATTCGTTCCATCCGCCTAATCCGTGTCTCCCAAATGCCGCAGCCATTTCCCAATCCGTTTTTAATCCGTTCTATCGGCATCATCCGTGTCCTACTCAATCAGGCCCTGGCCTCTACAGCCTTATGCGATACTGCCAACAACCCCAAAAAGGTAAGCAGCCCATTGATAATAAGTAGTTCAAGTCCTATCTCGAATCCACCAAAAAGGCTGGCCTGAAACTTGTCTATAAAAAAGCAAATGATGGGGGCAGCAATACATACATAAGGTACCAGCCTATCGGTAACCTGCCGCCGGGTAATGATGCCAAAAGTGAACAGGCCAAGTAGTGGTCCATACGTGTAGCCTGCCACCTTTAGTATAACACCTATCATACTCGGGTTGCTCACCCATTTAAATACCATTACAAACAAGAGAAAAATAAATGCAAAGCTAAGATGCACTCGTTGGCGAAGTTTCACTTGTTGCTGTTCCGTCAAATCATTGCGACGCTTGATGCCGATTATGTCGATGCAAAAGGATGAAGTAAGTGCAGTAATGGCGCCATCGGCACTGGGAAACAAAGCCGATATAAGGGCTATAATAAAAATGATACTGAAAGCCTGCGGCATATAGTTGAGCGCCATGGCCGGGAATAACTTATCGGACGTTACATCTTTTCCGTTCAGCATGAGTTTGCCATTTTCCATCAGCGCCCCTTGCGATTCGGCGTACAGATGCAACAAGCCGCCCAAAAACAGGAACAACAGAATAACGACCAGCATGATGAATCCAAGCGTCATCACATTTTTCTGTGAATCCGCCAGGTTTTTTACGCTGATGTTTTTCTGCATCATCTCCTGGTCCATACCCGTCATGGTTATGGTAATAAAGGCGCCTGCCAGTATTTGTTTCAGGAAGAAGAGTTTGCTGCCGGGGTCGGTAACAAATATTTTGGAATAACCCTTGTCGTGCATGGCATTCAGCGCTGTACCCAGGTCCATATGCATTGCATTGAGTGCATACCACACACACAGCACCAGGCCCAGCAGCATGCAGCTCGTTTGCAGCATATCCGTCCATACTATCGTTTTTACACCGCCTTCGTAGGTGTACACCAATATCATAATAAGTATAATAAGGGTGGTTACCCAAAAGGGCACCCCCAGGCTGCTAAGAATAGCGTCCTGCAAAATATTTACCACCAGGTACAGCCTTGCTGTAGCCCCAAGGGTGCGGCTTAAGATGAAAAACCCCGCGCCGGTTTTGTAGGATGCAATGCCCAGCCTGCCACTCAGGTAATTGTAGATAGAGGTAAGGTGCATTTTGTAGTACAAGGGCAGTAATACAAATGATATGACGATGTAACCAATAAGATAGCCCAGTGTTATTTGAAAGTAAGCAAACGACTCCTTAGCCACGCTGCCGGGTACGCTTACAAATGTTACGCCGCTCAGGCTGGTGCCAATCATGCCAAAGGCTACCAACATCCAGTTGCTGCTACGGTTGCCTATAAAAAACGAATCATTGTTGGCATTGCGGCTGGTGTACCAGGCTACAATAAGCAGCAAACTAAAGTAGGCAACTACAAAAGCAAGAAGCAACCAGGGGCTCATAAACAAACAATTAATGAGTTGAACAATGTGTAAGAATCAACCGAATGCGGGTTAAAAGTAAGCAGATACACATGTTGTGCAACACGCGGGTGCTTTTGGGGATAAATGTTGTGGGCAGCACAGCTATATTCGAAAAAACATGAATTGCTTTGCATCCGCAGCGCCGGCATCCATAATCATTGTGGGTTGCACAGGTACAAAAAAAGTTTACATATGAACTCAATAGCAGTTTTCTGTGGTTCTAAAAGTGGCAGTAACGAATTGTTTGAAATGCATGCCCGACAAGTAGGTACGCTTGTGGCCATGCGTGGATATGCTATGGTGTACGGTGGTGGAAATAAGGGCCTGATGGGCGCAGTAGCTAACAGTGCACTTGCCGGCGGAGGAACCGTTACCGGCGTAATACCCGAAGGTCTGCGCGACCGCGAGCATCATCACAGTGGCCTTACTGCCCTGCACGTGGTGCCCGATATGCACACCCGCAAGCGCATGATGTACGAACTATGCCATGCCGCCATTATTTTGCCCGGCGGTTTCGGAACCATGGATGAACTATTTGAAATGCTTACCTGGAACCAACTGTCCATTCACAACAAGCCTATTTTATTGCTGAATACCGCCGGTTATTACACCGATTTGTTTCAAATGATGCACACCATGCAGCGCCATGGATTTCTCTGGGATAAACTGGAAGACCGGGTGCGGGTGTTTGACGTACCCGAAAAACTAGTGGAAACTCTTGGTCTGATTTTCTCAAAGTAGTCAATCCGGAATCCACAAAGCCACGAAGCCGCAACCCCCCAACTGACAACCCGCAACCCACAACAGACAATCCTTTAAAACATAAACCCAAAGTTCACAAAGGCATTTTTGCCATAGGGCGAGTAATCATTCTGAAACAAATCGTACTGAATGCTTATAGTCATACCTCCCCGACCTCCCCGGCCCATTACCACGCCCGCGCCGGCAAGTAATACCGGAACAAAACGGCTATCAAGGTTTTCGTCGGGCAAATTACCCGTGGAGTACTTAAGCTTACCCCAAAAATAATTAAGCTCCGGTTGCAGACTCAGCATAAGAAAACGAACCGGAAATACCCGGCCAAACAAATTGATGCCGGCATAATTGGAACTGTACCTGTACACCTCATTGCCATTGCCGTCGCGAACCTTTTGGCTGCTGCCTATATAGCTTAGGCCCCCACCGGCGGCAAAATAGTCAGTGAAAAAGTAGCCCACTTGTGGCGAAAGATTTACAAAAGTGTAATCGCCAAAACTGGCACCAATGAAGCCACCGAACGTAAGCCGGTTAGGGTCGAACTTGGATTTCTTTTCCTCCGGGGCAGCCTTGGGTTGCTGCCGGGCATAGGCGGCACTATCTGTTACCTTTTGAGAAAAAGTTACTGTAGCTAATAGCATGAGGGGAACAAAGAAAATACTGCGCATGTGTTCAATTCATTTTCAACCATGAAGATACGTGTTGCCCGCCGTCTAATTCACACTTTAGATTGGATAAATGAAACTAGGGCAGCCCGAATAGAAAGGGATTGCATCCGTTAAAACTTTCCTAAGCTCGCCAAAAATCTTTTGTACGAATTCTTTCGTATTAATTTTACGAAACAATTCGTAGATAATCATTTAAAAAATTTTGTATGAACCACACTAGCACCATCACTGGCCAAAGGGCCTTGCTACTTGTCTGTCTACTCCTCATTGTTGCTATGCTTACTTCGCCTTTTCGTACGCTGGCACAGGCAAATGCAAAAACAGCTCCAAAAGGAAAGCAGGCACAAACTGGGAAGTCCGCTAACGCTGCCGGCAACACTAAAAATATACAGCTAAGCAGCGAGGCTGAATTGGAAAAAACCATGCTGGAACTGGAAAAGACAATGGAAAAGCTGGAAACGCGGGACTTAAAACAAATAAAAGCAGAGTTGGAACGGGCTGCCAAAGAATTGGATGTAGCCCGCATGGAAGCAGAAGTGCAACAATCGCTGAAAGCGGTGGATTCAAAAAACATTCGGCAGCAAATGGAGCGTGCATTAAAGGCAGCTGATTTGGCCCAAATGCAAGCAAAGGCATTGCGGCAAATGGATTGGGAAAAAATGGAGAAACAGTTGGAAACTGCCCAAACAATAAATTATGAGCAAATGGCCCTGCAAATGGCGGAGGCTACAGTGCAAATGGAAAAAGCAGGGAAACTTATAGGACCTCAACTGGAGAAGGCACGTGAAGAAATGAAAAAGACACAGCAGGAAATGAAGCTGATGCAACAAGGCGTGCTGGAACTAAAGAAAGACGGCCTGATAAAAGACGGCGAAGAACTGAATATTGAATGGGACAGCAACACACTCATCATAAACGGGAGCCGCCAACCCGCAGCAGTTTCCGAAAAATACCGGAAGTACTTTGGCAGGGGTATCATCCGCATGAGCGGGGCGGAAGGCAGATCGCCAAAGTTCATCCACTAAGGAACACGCACACACTCCCTTAAGGTCCGCTGCATTTAGCATAATGTTGCGGGCCTTTTGCGTGTACCAGCCCATCTTTGCGACATGCATCCCAGAGAACTTAGCATTCACGAATTTGATTATCACCTTCCTGTAGAAAGAATTGCACAATACCCGCTGGAGCAGCGCGATGCCAGTAAACTTTTAGTGTATCAGAATGGTAAGATTCGCGAAACTGTTTTCAGCGAACTTGCCGGCGAACTGCCTGCCAACAGCCTGCTGGTGTTTAACCAAAGCAAGGTAATTGAAGCAAGACTTTTGTTTGCCAAACCTACAGGCGGTATCATCGAAATTTTTGCGCTGGAGCCACACGAAAGCTTGGGCGACATTACCACCGCCATGAACACGCAGGGCAGCATACTGTACAAGTGCCTGGTGGGTGGTGCCAGCAAATGGAAGCATGGGTATATGCCCGAAAAGCGCCTCGTACATCAGGGCAGCGAAGTATGCATTACAGCCCGTATGGTAGAGCGCCAGCCCGACTGCTTCGTCATCGAGTTTGCCTGGACGCCCGCCCACATGCCCTTTGCCGGCATTCTGCACCTGATGGGCGAAATACCCATTCCGCCCTACCTGCATCGTAAAACGGAAGCTAGCGACACAGAGCGCTATCAAACTGTGTACGCCAAAGCAGAAGGAAGCGTGGCTGCACCTACTGCAGGCCTGCATTTTACCAACGAGGTGCTGGCCAATGTGGCTGCCAATGGAGTAAACGAAGCTTTTGTAACCCTGCATGTGGGCGCAGGCACATTTATGCCGGTAAAAAGCGAAACGATGGAGGGCCACGAAATGCATGCTGAATGCCTGGAGGTATCGTTGGGCTTTGTGAAACACCTACAGCATTATGACACCGTGGTGGCTGTGGGCACCACAAGCTGCCGCACCCTCGAAAGCCTTTTCTGGATGGGGCTAAAAGCACTGCTCAATCCAGATATAAGCCTGGCTGAACTGGAAATAAAGCAATGGGAGGTTTATGATACCTTGGTGGCGCGGGTTATACCACGCCATGAAGCTTTTGCAGCATTAACAGCCTGGATGCGCAGGCAGGCTATGCATTCGCTGGCGGTACGTACGCAAATCATTATTGCCCCGGGTTATACCTACAAGGCAATAGACGGACTCATTACCAACTTCCACATGCCGCAAAGCACCCTGCTGCTGCTAATAGCGGCGTTTATTGGTGACGATTGGCGCCGCATTTATCAATACGCTTTAGAACACGATTTTCGCTTTCTGAGCTACGGCGATAGCAGCCTGCTGTGGCGCAGATAGCCGTTGCTTTGCAGCAGTTTCAGCGGCGAAATTGTGGTATTGAAGGGAACCATGAATCCCACAGCTTAAAATCGAAATAACAGCCCTATAGGGCATGTACCATTATAGCCCCTTCGACCGTTTTTTTGCCAGCCCCATCGGGGCGATCCTATGTTAGCTCATCGACCTGGAGATATCATGGGAGTCCCATCGGGGCGACATTATTGCAAATTCAGAAGCTGGCAGCCTTTAAATCATAGAATTCAAATACATAGCGCTTGTCCCATTCTATTTCATAGAGATCCAACAAACGCTCAAATTCCTCGCGGAATGTTATAAGTCTATGGTGTTCCTCCTGGTTCATGATGTATTTGATAACGCGAACGCTTTTAGAAATAGAAAATGCTCCATATCCGCCCTGCATTTGAAATTTTCCTTTTAAAAAGTCTGTTTCATTAATCCATTTACTACTGTTGCTTTTCACAACCTCCATCACATCTGATATGCTTGTTTGTGACTGGTAGTGCAAACAAAATATGTACCTGGTCTAACCAGCCGTTAACCGCAAAGGGTTTGCAATGAATACCATTCAAAGTGCGGATATCTAGCGATGTACATCATCCCGTCATGGTTGTACTATCAAATTCTCACGGTGCTTTACCGCATAAACACCATGAATCGTTATCGGTGAATAGGTGTTTGGTATTGTATATTTTTTGAGGACGAAAATGTAAAAAAATAACCCTAAAGTAAATTAATAACGGTACAAAGATTTTTGATTGTTTACAGGCGTCTGGTTGAATTGGTTTTGTTACCTGGCGCCCGGTGGGGCAACCATTACGAAGCCAGCGGCACTTCTACCGTAAACGTACTGCCCTTGCCCAGCGTACTATCCGCCTTAATGCGGCCTTTGTGTGCGTCAATAATCGTTTTTACGTAGCTCATACCCAGGCCAAAGCCTTTTACGTTGTGAATGTTACCGGTATGTGCACGGTAAAATTTTTCGAAAATACGCTTTACTGTTTCCCGGCTCATACCTATGCCCTTGTCTTCAATTCTAATAAGCAAAAACTTTTTTGAGCTATGCGTGGTGATTGTAATATGTGGAGCATCTTTTGAATACTTAATGGCATTATCCACCAGGTTGTTCAGCAGGTTGGTAAAATGTTGATCATCGGCAAAAATGACATCGTCGGAAGCGTTTAGCTGTAGTTTTACTTCGCCTTCACGTTCTTTAAGCACCAACTTGTAGTTGGCCAGTACGTTGTTAACAAGTTGGTGGCCCGATATTGGTTTCCGGTTGAGGGTAAATTCCTGCTTTTCCAGCGCGGCAGCTTGCAAAATGGTTTCCACATGCTTGTTCATGCGGCGATTTTCTTCTTTTATAATGCCGCGGAAGTATTGCATTTTATCCTGGTTGCTCAGTACTTTTTCATTGTTGAGCGCATCAACCGCCAGCGAAATGGTAGCAAGCGGGGTTTTAAACTCATGGGTCATGTTGTTTATGAAATCGCTTTTTATTTCGCTCAACTTTCGTTGGTTGAGCATGGCCGCCACTGTAAGAAAAAAGGCGAACATGATGAAAAGTGTAAATACAACTGCCCCTCCCAGCTGCCAAAAAGATTGTTTAAGAACCAGGCTTTTGTAGTTGGGTATTATTAATACGATGTTCTCGTAAGATGCAAGGCCCTCGGCCCAGGTGCCGCTTGGAGGCTCAAGGGCGTAATTAAAAATCTGGTTGTTTATGGTATCTTCAAGACACATTAAAAAACCCGGACTTTCCATTTCTGGCCGCATCAGGTTGAGGTTGTTGGTAATGGCAAATTCAAAATGGGTATTGGGCAGTTTTTGAGTTTTAAAGGCTTGCTCCAGCTTTTCGCGTACTTCAAACTGGGTAAAGCGTTCACTTATGAGGGCAGGGCGCATCAGGTCGGCCACAGCAAGATTGTTGCTTAGGCTGAGCTGGCTTTTGCGTTGGCGGCGCAGAACAGGCGGTGCTGCGCTGTTAGATAGGTCGCGGCCAACCCCATCCATAGCCTTCACCACCTTTTCGTAAAGCTGCTCTTCCTTAATGAGCAGCATATTCTGAAACCATGAATACTGAATATATATAATGCCAACCAGCGAAATGGTTATAAGTGCTATAATGATGGGAAATACCTTTCGGAGCGGCATAGTACTTTCAGTTGAGCTTCAAAAATACAGTACTGTGCGGGGCTTGACCGGCAGGGCCGCCTATTTTAACTGCAAATATTTAAATGGTTGATCGTTTTTTTCGAGAAGCAGGAAAGAAAATTTTTGCTTCGAATATCAATTTGCCTCTAATTTTCAACCTATGATTGAACCAGCCTCGGGTGTATTGCTCATTTCCGACCCATTTTTAAAGGATCCCAATTTCATGCGCACGGTGGTATTACTGTGCGAGCATCATGCAAAAGGTAGCTTCGGCTTTGTACTGAACCGTCCTTACGAGCAGCGGCTCCACGAATTTATTCCAGATTTGGACGGGCATGAAGTGCCGGTATACTATGGCGGTCCTGTTCAGCCCGATACCCTGCATTTTGTGCATGCAATGCCTGCTGAAGTGCCCGACGGTAATCAAATTTCGAAGGGCGTGTACTGGGGAGGCAATTTTGAAACCGTAATAAACCTCATTCAGTCCAACAGCCTTGACCTGAGCCGTATTCGCTTTTTTTTAGGCTACAGCGGTTGGGGCAAGGGGCAGCTTGAAGAGGAAATGCTGGAAAAGAGCTGGCTTACCGTGCCGGCCACCCGCAAACTGGTATTTGCTGCCGATGCCGCCCAGCTTTGGCGAAATGCGGTGCAGGAGCTAGACGAAAGCTTTCATCCCATTGTTAACTATCCAATCGACCCGCAACTCAATTAGGCGGCGAACGATTTGGAGCAGAACCAGTTATCTTTCACTAAATCATCTTTATGCGCAATCTCATTCGAACTGCAGCACTAACTTTTGTACCCTTCTTATTTTGTGGTTGTTCATCGCTTAGCAAGCTTGGCCTGGTACCTACCGAAGCGGAAATGATTCTTGGACTAAAAGATGCCCTTACCCAGGGAATGTTCAAAAGTTTTGATGCTTTTGCAAATCCCGAAGGTAATGCATTGGTACGTTTTGCATTACCGGGAGAGGCCGCCAAAATTGAGAAAGCGCTTGACGACCTTGGCCTTGGCAGGATTGTAGATAACGTAACTGGCAAGTTTACCAGGGCCATTGGCAGTGCGGTGCAGGCTTCCAAACCAGTTTTTGTCAACTCCATTAAAAAGCTAACCATAAAAGATGCCGTAAACATATTGGTAACTGACAACCCCCATGCCGCTACCGATTACTTTAAGCGTACAAACAAAGACCTGCTATTGGCGGCCTTCAGGCCGGTGGTAGACAGTACCGTTAAAGCCGAAAATGCCGATGTGGACTGGGACAAAATCACTACAGTATACAACGCCATACCTTTTCGTAAGCAGCCTCTCGAAAAAGACCTGACCGATTTTATAAGCGGGCGTGCTATAGATGTAATGTGCCTGATAATGGCGAACGAGGAAGAACAAATTCGGAGTAAATATGGGTTTAGGAAAACCGATATGGAACGAAAGGTATTTGCCTGGGCAGAGGCCGAGCTTAAGAAGAAGATGGCCAAATAGCTGTCCGAATTTACCGGCTGGCGGCAATAACTGTTGCAAATCAACCGCTCTTGGTATTTACATGCAGAACAAAAAAGCCATCTGCTTGCACACAGATGGCTTTTTTTAAATTACAACCTCAAATTAAGTTTACGTAAGTTCATCGCCCTTCTCCACCAGTACGGTTACACGGTTGTTCAGCACTTCTACAAAGCCACCCGATATGGAAAAGGAAGATACGCTACCGCCCTGTTTTTCGTTCAGCACCTTCACTATGCCTTTGTTAAGGGCACTTACCAGCGGGGCATGTTTGTCCAATATCTCAAAAGATCCGCTTGCGCCGGGCAATTGCACGCCGTAAACATCATCGCTGAAGAGCTTCTTTTCGGGAGTTAATATTTCAAGGTTCATCTTTTAATTGTTTTCAACTGCGGTATATCTACTACCTCTTTGCTATTGGACACCATCTTAATGCTTGCTGCTATATCCGCATCGGCACGTAATCACATTACCGCTTTAACCCTGTGCTTGAGCCAGAATTTTCTTGCCTTTTTCTATCGCGTCTTCCAGGGTGCCTACCAGGTTAAAGGCTGCTTCGGGCAGGTCGTCCACTTCGCCATCCATAATGGCATTAAAGCCGCGAATGGTATCGTCGATGTTTACGAACACCCCTTTAAGGCCGGTAAAGGCTTCGGCTACGTGGAATGGCTGGCTCAGGAAGCGCTGTACCTTTCGGGCACGTGACACGGTAAGTTTGTCGTCGTCGCTCAGTTCATCAATACCCAATATGGCAATAATGACAACAGCAACAATCAGATAACGCAAGCGGCGAATTGATTCTTGCTTGAGATTCAATTCTTCTTGGCGACGTGCTTCTTCCGCGAGCTCAATAGTGCGCTGC
>Ga0114939_10000924_pt1 | contig 23761 bp, 19 predicted proteins | sample AshMeaCrysSpring_FD_87196 | JGI IMG/M metagenome (GOLD analysis project Ga0114939, IMG submission 87196) | Groundwater microbial communities from Big Spring, Nevada to study Microbial Dark Matter (Phase II) - Ash Meadows Crystal Spring | ecosystem: Environmental > Aquatic > Deep subsurface >...
GCCTCACTTGCCGATGGTCGGCAGCGGCTACACGTACCTCCAAGAGTTTTTGCCCCAAGTCGCGCAGGCCGTCGTCAGGAGCGGCGGGGTGGATTTCGTGGGGCTGGGTCGGATGGTGCTCAGCTACCCCGAACTGCCCGCGGATGTTCTGACAGGAAGGTTCCCGCAGCGGAAGGCAATCTGTCGGACGTTCAGCGATTGCACTTCCGCGCCGCGGCAGGGATTCATCAGCGGCTGTTACCCGTTGGACCCGTTCTACAAGGAGCGGCCCGAGCGCGCGCTGCTGAAGCCCCGCGACGAGAGCTAGGCATGGTTTCCAATCAGCAACAGCCGATTGTCGGCGATCCAGAATCTCGTCTCTTGCCAGGCGTTTGAGGAGAAAGAGTCTGAGCGCGGGGTATGCAAAAGCTGCTTGGTTGCCCACCAAAAGTTCTACCGCCGCAAGACGCCTTCCATTGAGCTGCGTGGAACCATTCATCCCAGCTGGGGACAGCCGTATAGCCGCTAAAATTCCCCCGATCCGCCCAGTTTCCTTGGAAAAAACCTGGGCCGAGAAACCCGCTGGCGGCCGTGTTCTGGCCTAGTCCTGTTGTACAGTTTGGTATACAGTAGTGTACAAAGGAGCTTCAAGCGAGTTTTTTGCGACGGTGAACTCATCACTCGCAAGCCTCGTTCTTTCGATGCCAGAGGAGCGGTAGCGTTATGTCGGAGACTCAACAGCTCACCAGTCGCCAGCAGGCGGTTTACGAACTGATTCGCGACAAGATCGTGACGCGCGGCTATGGCCCGACGGTCCGCGAGATCGGGGAACACTTCGAAATTCGTTCACCCAACGGGGTGATGTGCCACCTGAAGGCCTTGGAACGCAAAGGCCTGATCAAACGCAGCCCCAACAAGTCACGGGCGATTGAGCTGACATGTGCGGCCGACCGCTCGGGTCGTTCGTTCCCGGTCGCTGGTCGCGTGGCGGCTGGTCCTACGACGTTAGCGTTTGAACAGACGGAACGGCTGGACATCTCCGAAATGCTCTACCGTGACGATCGTTTTCTGCTGGAAGTCTCAGGCGATTCGATGATCGAAGCCCACATCGCTGACGGCGATTACGTGGTGGTTCAAAAGCAGAACGACGCCGAGCCGGGCGAGATGGTCGTGGCGCAGACAGGCGAAGGCGAAGCGACCTTGAAGTATTGGTTTCCGGAGAAGGGCCGGATCCGACTTCAGCCCGCCAACTCGGAGATGGAGCCGATCTACGTGCGTGATGCGCGGGTGCTGGGCGTGGTCGTTGGGGTGGTCAGGCGCTTCAAATAGTCGGTCCATCCATCACCCCTGCCGCAGCGCGGCACTCCGATAAGGGGTCGCACCGCTACAGGCCGATCGGCGCCGAAGGATGATCGGCCGCCCGCACCGGGGTACTCTCCGCTGACTGACTTGCCGTCGGTAGCTTCTGCGAAGAACTCGGTCCGCTGAATCGGGGCCGAGTTCTCGTCCCCTGGTGGCTTTTCGCTCAGGGTTGCAAGTGTCCAGTAGTTCGGCGTGGCGGCCTGGCGCTTTCGCTGGGAATTCGCCGTTGCTGGACGGTTCCCGCAGCCCCCGACCTGAGCCGAACGAGGCCTCGGCCGGGCCGCGTCGTGGGGGGACAGTTCCGACTTGTCGCAGCGCACGGGGCTTCCCTACACTCCCGCGCGTCGGACGCTCCTGCCGCGCGTCCGACGCTTGGCCACCAAGGAGGGTGCGCGACGTGCTTGCCCGTTTGTCGATCCGCGCCAAGGTTCGCGTGGCCCTGGGGATGCTGCTGCTGGCCTTCTTGTTGCCGGCAATTGCGGGTACACAGGGCAGCTACGCCTACCGTCAATTGGCGCACAGTCTTGCCGACCGGGCGGATGAACAGGAAACGCTGATTGAAGTCACGCGTGAGGTCGACGCACTGCTCGCCAGCCTGCAGCGGATGCATCTCCGCGACACTCCCAACAGTCTGTTCGAAGACCGCCCGGCTTCCGTCGAGAAGTTGCTGCACACCGAACGCGGGTTCTTCGTCGACTCGTTGAAGAAGCTCGAAGAAGCCATCGATGCGCATCGAGAGGAGATTCTCAGTCGAGCGTTGGATGATCCGCTGCAGTCGGCAAGCGATCAGGAATTAATGCTGTTGCAACAGATGCAGGAAAATGTCTCTGAGCTGGCAAAGGCGTTCGGACCGGAACGAACGGCATTCGATGACTACGACGAGCATTGGGTTTCCAAGCAAGTGGGCCAGCTGGTCGAGCGGGCCGCGAAGCTGCCTGAGGCCGTTCGTCAGCGGATGTCATCGTTCCGAGCGGACGTGCGAAGTCGATACCACACGTGGATCGGCATGGCATGGACGGGAATCGGTTTGACGCTAGTCCTGTTTCTGATCCTGGGCACGCTTTTCCATCGACTTGTGCTTCAACCGTTCAACGAGCTGATTGCGGGCTGCCGGCAGGTAGCTGCCGGTCACTACAACACACGGATCAAACTGCGTACACGCGATGAACTCGAGGAACTCGCCCGCGTGCTCAACAGCATGACCGAGCGATTCCAGCAGCGGACGGCCGAGTTGAATGGGTTGGTCGAGAATCTCGATCGGCAAGTTCAGCAGCGAACCCAGGAAGTCGTTCGCAGTGAGCAGCTTGCAAGCGTCGGGTTCCTGGCTGCCGGGGTAGCTCACGAGATCAACAATCCTCTGGGGGCGATCGCCTGGAGCGCTGAGGCACTGGAAAGCCGCATGCATGATGTGCTGCACGGCGATCCACAGGCTTCAGCGGAAGCAAGGCTCGAGCCGGATCAGATCGATGCGCTGCGGACGAACTTGCGGCGGATCCAGGACGAGGCCTTCCGTTGCAAGGGGATCACGGAAAGGCTGCTGGATTTCAGCCGGTTGGGAAATGCCGAACGGCAACCCACGGACCTCCGCGAACTGGTGGAAGATGTCGTGGCAATGGTCAAGACGCTGGGCCAGTATCGGCGGAAAGAGATTCACATCGTCGGCGATCAGGCGGTCACTGCCGTCGTCAATCCTCAAGAGATCCGACAGGTGGTGTTAAATCTGTTGACCAACGCGCTGGAGAGTCTCGGCGCGTCCGGCAGCGTCCAGATTCAGCTGCAGCAGACACCCGAGGAAGCCCATCTGACCGTCAGTGACGATGGGTGCGGGATGGACGAGGAAGTGCAGAAGAATTTGTTCGAACCATTCTTCACGCGCCGTCGCGACGGGCGTGGGACGGGCCTGGGCCTGTCGATCACCTACCGCATTGTCCAGGAACACGGGGGGCAGATTACAGCGTTCAGCCGCGGGCCGGGCCAAGGCTCGCAGCTTGAAGTGCGTCTTCCGGCGCAGTCCCTATCCTCCAACGACGCGAATCACTATGCCCACCAACGGGCGGCCTGAGCCGCTGCGGATTCTGTTTGCTGACGACGAGCCATCACTGCAGGACGTGATGCGAACCGAATTGCCGCGGCGCGGCCATACGGTCACCGTCTGTCCGGACGGGTTGACGGCGCTTGCCGTCCTGGAACGTGAAGAGTTCGATTTTGTGCTCGTGGATCTCGACATGCCGGGCGCAACCGGAATCGATGTGATTCAACGGGCCAAGGAACTCTATCCGGCTGCTGAGACGGTAGTGTTGACCGGCAAGAGCAGCATGGAGACGGCGATCGCCGCCCTGCGTCATGGCGCGACCGATTATTTGACTAAGCCCTGCCGGCTTGCCGAACTGGATGCGATCCTCCGTCGGGCGGCCGAGCGCCGCCAGACCAATCGCCAGATCGCCGCGCTGCAGCGCCGCGTCCAACGATTGGAAGGCGCCCCGCAATTGATCGGGGATGACCCCGGGATGCGACAGGTGCGAACGCTGATCGCACGCGTCGCGCCGACCGAAAGTACGGTGTTAATTCGCGGTGAAACCGGAACAGGCAAAGAACTGGTCGCCCGCGCGATTCATGAGCAGAGCTTTCGCGCGAAAGCCCCGCTGGTGGCGATCAACTGCGGTGCCTTGCCCGAAAACCTGATTGAGAGTGAGCTGTTCGGGCACGTGAGAGGTGCATTCACAGGCGCGGATCAGGCGCGACTTGGCTTGTTCCAGATGGCCGAAGGTGGCTCGGTCTTCCTCGATGAAATCGGTGAATTACCATTGGCGATGCAGGCCAAATTGCTCCGCGTGCTCGAGTCGCGCGAGATTCGCAGTGTGGGTGACAATCAGACCACCAAGATCGATGTCCGCGTGATCTGTGCCACGCATCGTGATTTGGAACAGATGGTCGAACAGGGCCTGTTTCGCGAGGACCTGATGTTCCGGATCAACACCTTTGAGATTCACGTACCCGCGTTGCGCGAACGCCCGGGAGACATTCCGCCGCTTGCCTGTCATTTGCTCCGCCGTTTCCGCCCCGATTCGCGGCCCGACGATGGATTGATCGCGCCGGAGACGATGGAGGAACTGCAGGCGCATGTCTGGCCCGGCAACGTCCGTGAATTGGCGAATGTGATCGAGCACGCAGCGATCCTGTGCGACACGCTGCCACTCCGACCCGAACACCTGCCGCGTCACTTCAGCGACCGGCGGCTGCGGAAGGAGCTTCGCTCGAGTCTGCCGCGAACGCTCCGGGAAATGGAGCAGGATGCGGTCCAGCAGGCACTGGAGCGGCACAGCGGCAACCGTACGGCGGCCGCCGCGGAACTGGGGATCAGCGTGAAGACGCTGTACAACAAGCTCCAGGCGGAAGAAGAACGCCGCAAGAGCGCCTGAGGCGGGCACCGCCTCACAGTCGGCGAAGGCCGTCCTCGGTCATCGGATTTGGAATCGCCTCGTCAATCGCGTCGATGGCGGCGAGCGTCTCGCGGTCCAATTGCAGGTCGGCGCCGGCCAGGATCTGTTCCAACTGAGCGACGGTCGTCGCACCGACGATGGTGCTCGCTACAAAGTCGTGTTGCTTGCTCCAAGCCACCGACAGTGCCGTGACTGTCACGCCGATCGGTTCGGCGATCGCCTGCAAGCGACGGACTGTCTCGATGGTTCGGTCATTGACGAAGCGACGGGCCATCGCCTGCTGACGCGGACCGCCTCCGACCAGATAGCCTGTAAACCGGCCTCCGGGCGGGGGACCGTCGTTGTATTTGCCCGTCAGTACGCCACCGCCAAGCGGCGAATAGGGAAGAAGGCTGACACCCTCTCGGCGGCAGACCTGAGCCAATTCGCTCTCACAGCGGCGATTGATCAGGCTGAAGTTGTTCTGCACGGTTTCATAGCGGAGCAATCGATGGTCGGCCGCGGTCCACAGGCTTCGCATCAATCCCCAACACGTTTCATTGCTGCATCCCGCCACACGAATCTTGCCGGACCGTTTCAGTTCGTCCAACGCCCCGAGCACTTCCTCATAGGGCTGACCGTGGTCGGGCCAGTGGGTCTGATACAGATCGATGTAGTCCGTCTGCAGCCGGCGGAGACTGGCCTCGCAGGCGCGGATGATCTGGAAACGATCAAGGCAGGTTCGACCATGGCGGACCGGAGGCATGAACCATCCATGACCGGGGCCCGTGACCTTCGTGGCGATGATCAGTCGGTCGCGCGGCTTGCCAGCCATCCAACGGCCCAGGTACTGCTCGGTGACCCCATAGGTCTCCGCCTGGGGAGGAACCGGGTAGATCTCAGCCGCATCATAGAAGTCGATATCGGCGGCATACGCGCGATCCAGGATTGCACGGCTGACCGCTTCATCGCACTGCGACCCGAACGTCATCGTTCCCATACAGACCGATGAGACGACCAGACCGCTGCGTCCCAAACGCCGACGTTGCATGATGCGAGGGTATCCCAAATGTGGAACGCGAGGGGCTCAGCGGCAGCGCCGCGAACGATTGCGCAGGGCGACTACCGCTGTTGCGCTCGAAGAGCTAGCGATGTAGTGCCGGACGCCGTTTCGTTGTCGTGGTCTGAAACCACTACTTTCGCCAGAGCCAGCGGAGACTGTCGGGCAGGATTGCGCCGCCGTGCACGCCGCTGTGGCCGCCGGTGCCAAACTCAAACCGGTAATCGTAATTCTTGAAGGCCAGCGCTTTCGCCATCTGCTGATTGGCCAGAGGCCAGTTGCCGAACTGGTTGTCCAAGTCGCCGCTGCCGCCCTGGAGAAAGACACGCAGCGGTTTGGGCTCTGCTTTGCGGACGATCGAAGGATATTTATCACCGCCGCGGATGTCCGTAAAACTTCCCACGTGACTGAGCACCTTGCGAAACGCATCGGGCCGTTCCCACGCAACCGTGAAGGCACAGATCCCTCCGGAACTGATTCCCACGATTGCGCGCTGGTCGGGGTCTTCCGTCAGCCGATACTCTTTGCCAACTTCAGGCAGGATCTCTTCCACGAGGAAACGCGCATAAGCGTCACTGAGCGTGTCGTACTCGACACTGCGGTTCGCAGGCGGGGGCACCCAGCCCGGCTTCTCGGGCAGGGGGCCGGTGTGACCGGGATCGATGAAAATCCCGATCGTGACAGGCATTTCACCAGCGGCGATCAGATTTTCCATCACTACCGTCGCACGATACTGGCCTTCCGGATTGACGTACGCATGCCCGTCCTGAAAGACCATCACGGCTGCGGGCTGACTGCCGTCGTACTGCGCCGGCACGTAGATCCAGTAGCGGCGCTTCGTGCCCGGGAACACCTGACTCTCTTCCCAGGTCTTCTCGATCACCTTTCCCTTGGGAACCCCTTCCTTGACCTGGGAATCAGGACCCAGTGTGTAGTCGGAATCATCAGCGAGCAGTGCGCTGGAAAACGTCAACAGGCCACCGAACGCCAGCCAACGGCCGAGTTTGATCAGGTTCATTGCAAGGACTCAAGCGGTATGTCGTGGGATGCAAACAAGAATGCGAACGAAAGCGGAGCTGGGCCGTTGATTCTATCGCGCCAGGCGCAGGCCGTCGGAACCGGGACGTGGACCGACCGGGCGATGGACCATCATTCCGCTTGCTCTTCGATCGTCAGGGGTGTCAGGGCCAAGACGAAGCGATGCGGCAGATTGTCAGAGAAGAACACGATCTCAGCGGTTCGCTTCAAGCCGGCCCCGCTGAGCGTTTGAATGCGTCCTGAACCATAGCGTGGATGGCTGACGACCATGCCCACTTGATAGGCCTCCGGCGGCACCCCGCTGCCTTGCTGCTGTTCGCGGAGCAAGTCGGCCGCGGTCTTCATGGTGGAAGGGCCGCGACGGCTGATACGGCCTGGACGGGTGGATTTGGATGGATGGAGCTCCGATTGATCCTCCTCCAGCCCGGCAGCCTGCCGGACGCGGGCTGCATGGATCCCCAGTGGCCATGGCGAACCGAGTCCAGCTCGTTGAACCGGTGAATCCGATTCGTCCATGGCATCGTGCTGAATGAAATCCGGCTCGTCGTTCCACTGGCGGTCGGGCAGGTCCCAATCCCCGCTGCGTGGCATGAATCGCGCGGGATCTTGAGTCTCGATGACTTCGAACTCGTCGCGCGGCAGTTCAAAAAGAAAATGACTAGGCGCCACGATCCGCGGTGCGCCGCGCACCAACCGCCGTCGCGCAACGCTCAACTGCAGCTGGTCAATCGCCCGCGTCATGCCCACAAACAACAATCGCCGCTCTTCTTCCAGCTCTTCAGAACTTTCCCGGCTTCGGCTGTGGGGCAACGTGTCCTGCTCGACGGCCACGATAAAGACACACGGGAATTCCAGGCCCTTTGCCGCGTGCAAAGTCATCAGGGAGACTCGGTCGCTCTCCCCATCCCACTCGTCCGTGTCGCTGACCAGAGCCACTTCCTCGAGAAACTTCTCCAGCGAACCGTCTTGCGGATGGCGCGCATCGAACTCGACAGCCGCCGACACCAATTCATCGAGGTTTGCCACGGGATTGTTGTCGGCATCTTCGTCCTGCTGAGCCTCGTAGTATTCGCGGAGTTTGGTTTCATCCAGCAGTTCGCGGAGCAGATCCTCCAACGGCGCGGCGGACTTGATCGACAACCGGTCGTACATCGCCACAAAACGGGCGACTAACCCAGCGGTTCGTGGCGGAATCCCTGGCACAAGGCCGGCCTGCCGACAGGCCGCCAACAAATACACTCCGTGTTCCTGTGCATATGCCTGCAGGCGATCGACCGTCTTGGCACCGATTCCACGCACCGGAACATTGATAATCCGGCGCAGAGCCACATCATGCTGGGGATTGTTCAGCAAATGCAGGTAGGCCAGCACATCCTTGATTTCTTTCCGCTGGTAGAACTCAACGCCCCGCGCGATGTAGTAGGGGATCACGCGGCTTCGCATCGCCATCTCCAACGTCCGCGAAAGCGCCGAAATCCTGTAGCAGACGGCGAAATCGCTGTAGCGGCGCTGTCCGGACTGAACGGCCGAAGCGATCGCATCGGCGATTCCTTCGGCTTCCTCCAGATCACTCGCGTATTGAACCAGCCGTACGGCCGCCGCTTCGGGTCGGTGGGTCCACAACGTCTTGTGCTTGCGCTGCCGGTTGTGACGGATCAATGCATCGGCCGCGCGAAGGATCGCCGGGGTGCTGCGGAAGTTCTCTTCCAAGCGAATCGTTGTCAGCTCGGGATAGTCCTGCTCCAACTGCAATACGTTGCGCCGGTCGGCTCCGCGCCAGCTGTAGATGGACTGGTCCGGGTCACCCACAACCGCCAGGTTCGGAGAATCAATCGACAGGCCCCGCGCGATGGCATATTGAGCCAGGTTCGTGTCCTGATACTCGTCCACCATCACGTACTGGTACCGCGCATCCAGTTCGCTCCGCAGGTCTGGGTAATCCCGCAACAGGCAAGCCATGTGCAGCAGCAGATCGTCGAAATCGACGGCATTCGCCTGCAGCAGGCTCTGTCGATAGATGGGATAGACTCGAGCCGCAATCGTTTCCCGTGATGACTCCAGTCGGCGATCGGCAAGGTCCTCGGGCAACAACAGACGATTCTTGAAGCGGCTGATGGCCGACCCAATTTGTTCCGGGGTAACGTGCGATGTACTGACGCGCGACTGTTCGATCGCGACCTTAAGCGCCGCCTTGGCATCGCTGGTGTCGTAGATCGAATAGTTGGGCTGCAAGCCGAGCAGGCTTGCATAATGGCGCAGCCGCTGCGCACAGAAGCGATGGAAGGTTCCCATCCACACCGGCTGTCCTGGCACCAGCCGCGCCACGCGGGCTTGCATCTCTTGGGCCGCTTTGTTCGTGAACGTCAGGGCCAGGATTGCCCGTGACGGGACGCCCTGTCGCAACAAACAGGCCACGCGATGGGTGATGACGCGCGTCTTGCCACTGCCCGGCCCCGCCAGAATCAGCAGGGGCCCGGACGTGTGCTCGACAGCCTGTCGCTGGGCTTCCGTCAGGCCAGCCAGCTGCGCTTTCCATGGATCCGTCACGCCGATTACTCCTTCGCCAGCGGCGTTTGCACATCTGTTCACACCTCGATTCTAAGGCCATCCCCCCGGGCCGGCTATCGGATTTGGAGGGACCTCTCTCCAGTCGTCAGACCGCTCACTTTTGATGATTCGCAGCATAGGGGCGTCTTCCGCCAGCCTTCCGTCGGTCCACGCGCTGCGCCCTTTCGGCCTCCAGCGCGGCGAATGGGCGGACCACGACGGGTAGAATGTTGGGCTGTCTCATTCATCTGTCGTTGGCGTGTCAAGGAATCGCAGTGATGTCGCCCGCCGCATCCGGCAGCCCCAGTGGCGCGAAGAACGTTCTGGGAACCCCGTTGCAAGTCTGCAGTTTGGACCCGTTGACCGGCTTTTATCGAACCGGGTGCTGCGACACCGGCGCCCAGGACATGGGCCTGCATCTGGTGTGCACTGAAGTCACCGATCAATTCCTCGAGTTCAGCAAACGAGTCGGCAATGATCTCTCGACTCCGCAGCCTGAGTACATGTTCCCCGGTTTGAAAGCCGGTGATCGCTGGTGTGTTTGCGTGACGCGTTGGAAACAGGCGCTGGAAGCGGGTGCCGCGTCGCCGGTCGTTCTGGAAGCGACCCATGTCGGGACCCTTGAGTTCGTATCGTTGGAAGAACTCGAGGGGCATGCCGTTCGTCGTTGATCTTCGACCGACTGACCGACAGGAAGGCGTGTCCTTCGCAATCGGTCCATCAGGCGCAACTGGGTTCCGCCGCGCCATGGAACCCGCCACGCTGCGAAACATCCCCATGCTTCGCTGGTTCTCGGTATTTTTTCGCGGACTAGCGCTGTCTTAGCGCGGCGAGCGTGGCTTCCAGATCTGCCGGTAGAGCCGCGATGAACTCGAGCGGTTGACCCGATTGTGGATGGATCAGCTTGAGCCGCCGGGCATGAAGCGCCTGTCGCACAAGCACGGGCGCCGTTGGCGGTCCGCCCATCCGCCCCCCGCGCAGTTGTTCGGCCGTGACTTCGCTGTGACCGGCATACAGACGATCGCAGAGGATCGGGTGACCGGCATGGGTCAGGTGGACGCGAATCTGGTGCGTGCGACCCGTCTTGGGCAACACGCGAAGAAGTGCGTGGCCCGCATATCGCTCCTGGACCTCGTAAAACGTCGCGGCCGGTTTGCTGTCGGGATGACCACTGCGAATCGCCATCTTCTCTCGATGGTAGGGATGTGGCCCGATTGGCTGATCGATCCAATCGCGGTCCTTCTGCGGACGACCGCACACGATGGCGACGTATTCTTTCTCCACGGAACGCCGCTCAAACTGGTCCGCCAGATGCAGGTGCACCGCGTTTGTCTTGGCGACGACGATGACCCCGCTGGTGTCGCGATCCAGTCGATGAACAATCCCAGGGCGCGCCGGGCCACCGATGTCCGAGAGTGACTGAAAGTGATAGGCCAAGGCGCTGGTGAGCGTCCCGGACCAATGTCCGCGCGCCGGATGCACCACCATCCCGGCTGGCTTGTCGACGACGATCAGCCCGTCGTCTTCGTAGAGGATCTGCAGCGGGATCGGCTCGGGCTTTGGCCCCGGATCCGTTTGCATGGGCACGCGGAACACGACCCGTTGTCCGCCGCGAAGCCTGAAACTGGGGCGAACAACGCGGCCATCGACTTCCGCGTAACCAGCTTGCACGGCGCGGCGGATCTGCTCGCGGCTGTATCCGTCAATCGCTTGCGCGAGGAAAATATCGAGCCGCTGGCCGGAAGCGGTCTCAGGAACGAGCAGTTGCCGCGTCTGGTCAGACAGCGGGGGTGCCTGAGGCTCGGACGCCGGCAGGCCTTCATCGTCAAGTTCTGGGAGCAGTTCGTCGACCATCGGTAGCTGCGTAGCCTTGGCAGCGCGGCGGCCCGAACTCAACGGATCCACTTCCGCCCGATCACTCATCGCCGACGGGCGGAACTTCAGGCGTCGCTTCTCCGCCGGGCGAGACCGGTGGCTCTTCGGCGGGGGCCGCGGCGGGTTCGCCGGACGACGTCTCGGCAGGCTTCGTGGTCGCCTCCTGGGTCGAGTCTGACCCACGAGGAGTCGCTACCTCGGATTGCGTAGTAGCGCCGTCGTTGGGAGCTGAAGTCCCTTCGGGCGAAGGTGGAGTTCCTTGGGGCGAAGGAGGAGTCGCGGATTCGACCGGGGGCGTGCTGGGCAACGTCGGCAGTTGCGCGTCAGGCTGGTCGGGCAAACTGCCGAGGTTCGTTTCAGGCAACGTCGGCGGCGCTGCGGAAATCGTCCCCAGTTGTCCCAGCCAACCGTAGAAATCGGTCATCCGGGACTGACCCAGTGCATCGGCCCGTTCCGTGCAGTACCGCCGCAGTTCATCGGACTCGGCCTGGTCGGCCGCCAGCCGGTACTGCTCCGCGGCTTCCGTCAGCTTGCTCTGAGTCTCCAGCGTTTTCGCCAAACCCAGGTGGGCGCGAGAAACAATCAGGGGTTGGCGACCGCGCGAGATCACGCCGCGGTATGCCTCTTCGGCGGCCGTCAGGAAGCTTTTGGCCTGTTCGCGATCGCTGTAGAAAAGCTGAAGGGCTTCCGCCAGGTTCACATCACCCTGCGACAGCGTGGCCCAAAGTCCGCCCGGCGAATCGGGATAGTCGGTGCTGACGACGCGGAACGATTCGGCATCGTCCAACGCCGAGGCAAACAGCAGTTCGCCCGCGGCTCGTGCCGATTGTCGTTCGCGCTGGCCACGGAAGTAGCCCATCAAGAGCAGGCCCGCCAAGGCCAGCAAGACGGCGGCCGCACCCCATTTGATGTAAGGGCCAACCCGCTCCAGGCCGGCGCCGAGGGCGTCGGATAATTCGTTGTGCTGCAGCTGGTGTCGGCGTTCGCCCTTCATCGATCCCTCGGCACAGTCGCGGAAACCCCGAAATATACGGATCCAGCTGCCAGGGGGTCAATCCAAGCCGGTCGCGCGGTTTGGCCGGAATGGGTGCCAGGGAAACGTGGTGGCGTTGTGCGGACGGTTCGGCGGGCCAGCCGATGGGTGGTCGATTCAGTGCCCGGTTTCCTGCTCCTCGGAACTAAGCGAGCGGTGCCGATGACGGATGATATCACCCTCCACGAGGTAGACGACATCCTCGGCAATGCTGACTGCCAGATCGGCGATCGACTCGATATTTCGAGCGGCGGAAAAGCAGTGCAATGCGGCATCCGCGTGCCCGACGTCATCCTTGATCGAGTCGCGTAGCTCTTCGATCACTTCACGGTTCAATGCGTCGACCTGATCGTCGCCTCCCACCACATGTTTGGCCAGTTCGATGTTCTGCTCGATGAATGCGTCCACAGCCTGCCGCACCATGATACTGGAGGCTTGGACCATGGACCGCAGATCGGGAGGAATGGGAAATAACGGAAAGCGGCTCAAAGCGAGGGCCCGGTCGGCGATGGCGCACGCCAAGTCTCCGATCCGTTCCAGGTCGCTGTTGATTTTGATTACGGTCGCCAGCCAGCGCAAGTCGCGCGCGACGGGGCCATGCAGGGCAAGGATCTTGAGACATTCTTCCTCGATCCGCACTTCGCGGCTGTCGACCAGTTCGTCGCTGGCCAGCACTTCCTCAGCGGCTTGGTCACGCCGCTCCACCAGCGCATCGATCGCGCGCTCGAACATCTCCTCGACAATTCCGAACTGTGTCAGCAGTTCGTTACGGAGCGACGTCAGATCACGTTCCAAGTGCTTGCTCATGAACGTTCCATTGACTCGGGGGCGAATCGACCGCGGCGAAGGCCGCGGCCAGATGCTGCCGTGGGTCCGCCATGGTACCGCACGCGGTGGACGGCGGCGTGAGGGTCAGACGGCGCCGGCGGGGCGGTACACGGATCGCATGTCGCACGATTTCCACCGTTCTTCTGGCTGGTGGTTTCGCCAAAAGGATTACAAAGCGTCGGGATCGAATCGCGGGTAGAGAATATGCGATCGATAGCGGTCCGATCGGCCTCCGTCTTGGGGCGGCAGGCCAGGGGGGATTGCAGAGGATCGCGATCACAAGGCACGTTCGATTCCGCAGGGAGCCAAGCGTCGACTGCCGTGTATCGGTTCAGCCAAACTTGCCGGTGACATAGTCTTCGGTCTGCTTCCGCAGCGGTTTCGTGAATACTTGCTTGGTGGCTCCGACTTCGATCAATCGGCCTTCGTAGAAAAAAGCAGTCTGATCGCTGACGCGCGCCGCCTGCTGCATGTTGTGCGTCACGATCACGATCGCGTACTGTTCGCGAAGCTCGAAGATCAGGTCTTCGATCGCCAGAGTGCTGGCCGGGTCCAGGGCACTGCATGGTTCGTCCATCAGCAGCACTTCGGGACCACAGGCGATGGCTCGAGCGATGCACAGCCGCTGCTGCTGACCGCCTGAGAGTCCGAGTGCGGGTTTATCGAGCCGATCTTTGACTTCGTCCCAGACGGCTGCCTTTCGCAACGCCCATTCGACCAGGTCGTTCAGGTCGCTGCGTTCAAGCTTCAAGTGGAGGCGCGGACCAAACGCCACATTGTCGAAGATTGATTTCGGAAACGGATTGGGCTTTTGAAAGACGATCCCCACGCGGCGGCGGAGCGCAACCACATCGGTCGAAGGATCCAGCACGTCCAAGGTGCCAAGCCGGACAGTGCCCACGGCGCGAGCCGTCGGGATCGTATCGTTCATCCGATTGAACCACCGCAGCAGCGTGCTTTTCCCGCAGCCACTGGGGCCGATCAATGCGGTGACGCGGCGGGCCGGCACGTTCATCGCGATCGAATGCAGCGCGTGAAAATCACCGTACCAGCAGTTGAAATCCGCGACATGGATCGCCACGTCGGTCGCCAGGTTGGCCTCTTGATCGAGGGGAGGCGACACCGTGGACGGGTGAGTCTGGTTCATGCTTGGGATTGTAGACGACATTGACGACCGCCCCTCAACGGAGCCCCTCACCACGCGACCAATGTGGGCCTGCCTGGCCGGCAACGGGGGCCGCGGTCGGGGCGTCCTCCGGCCAGGTTGACATGATCGGCGTCATTGCAGTGATTTCTGGACCCGCTGCCTGATAAACACGGCGACCGCGTTGAAGATCAGCAACACCAGCAGCAGGATGATAATCCCGGCCGCCGCCACATGATGGAACGACTCCTGGGGTCGGCTGGCCCAATCGTAGATCTGCAATGGCATTACCGTGAAGTCGTCCATCAGATTTTGTGGCGAGCGGCTGATGTAGATCACGCCGGCGATGATCAACACGGGTGCCGCCTCGCCGATCGCTCGGCTCATGGCCAGGATGGAACCGGTCATGATTCCAGGCAACGCGGCCGGCAACGTGACGTTTCGGACTACCTGCCAACGCGTCGCCCCCAACCCCAAGGCACCGTCGCGGAGCGAATTCGGGACGCTGCGAAGGGCCTCCTGACTGGCGATGATCACAATCGGGAGAACGACCAGGATCAGCGTCAGCGCGCCGGCCAGCACGCTCCGGCCGAACGGCAGACGAAAGTAGTACCAGCTTTTTTGCGGAACCCGTCCCGGCTGCCGACCGGCACGGACGGTGTAAGCCAACTGATCCTTGTCGGTTGGCCGAGCCTGTCCGGGCTGCCAGACCTGGATCGTCACCGGTTGCATGTCGCCCGAATAACCCTGCATTCCGCTGGCCAGTTCGGCGGGCGGTGCGTCCTGGCTGGCAACTGGCAGCAGCACGATCCGCTTTCCTTCGGTGCGGTACTGATCGAAATACCGTACGCCGAATTCCAGACTGCGGGCATTTGCGCCGCTGCCCCATAACCCGAACATGCTCACAAACACGGTCAGTCCAAGCAGCCCGTAGACAACGCTCGGGACGCCAGCGAGGTTGCTGATGTTGAGCTGCACCAAACTCTGCAGCCAACGTCCCCAACGACTCTTGGCCTGAAACTCCTCCAGCAGGATCGCCGTTCCGACACCGATCGGCAGGCCGATCATCGCGCAAAGCGTGCAGACCCACACGGTGCCCCACAACGCAGGGCGAATTCCGGCCTCTTCGGCGATCGGGCTTGGATCGCCGCTCAAACGTTGCCAAGTCAGCCAGGGCAAACCCTGCACCAGGATCGCCACCAGCAGCAGGACCAGGATCAACACGGCAAACGTAGCGGTCCCCAAACACAGGAAATAGAACCACCGCGCCAGACGCAAGCGACTTGCCAGCGTCCGCGGCTGGCTGGATGCGAGAATCAACTCTGGCTGAAGTTGGCTGTTGCGCTCGTCCATCGTTTCCGTTCACTCGTAAACTTCACGGAACCGCCGCCGCACCCAACCGCCGAGCATCGTCAGCAGCAGCGTGATCAGGAACAGCGTGAAGGCAACCGCATACATCGAACGGTATTCGATGCCGTAGTTGGTCACGTCGCCCGTGACCATCTGCACCATGAATCCGGTCATCGTCTGCACATTGGAGCGCGGATCGAGCGTCCATTGCGGCAAGTTGCCAGCTGCCAGGGCGACGATCATCGTCTCGCCGATCGCCCGCGCAATCGCAAGCAAGAAGGCGGCGATGATGCCGCTGAGCGCCGCCGGCAACACGACTTTCACGGTGACGTCAAACTTCGTCCCGCCCAGTCCTAACGCAGCGTCGCGGAGCGATCGCGGCACGGCCCGCAGCGCATCCTCGGCCAAGGAGCAGATTGTCGGCATACAGAGAATGCCTACCGCGATCCCGGCACTCAACGCATTCTGCACCCCCACGCCGGGCAAGATCTTCTGAAGCAGCGGAGTGATTGCGATCAGCGCGAAAAAGCCATAGATCACCGTCGGGATCCCGGCCAGGATTTCAAGGATCGGCTTGAGCACCGCGCGAACTCGCGCCGGCGCGTACTCACTGAGGTAAATCGCCGTGATCAGTCCCAGCGGGCCCGCCACCAGCATCGCAATCACTGTCACATGCGCCGTCCCGCAGATCAGCGCCCAGATCCCGAAGCTTTTTTGCTTGCCCAGCAACGGATCCCAGGTGGTGGAACCCCAGAAGTTCGAAAGCGTTACCTGATCGTCCGCGAAGAAGGACCAGGTTTCGCCCAGCAGGACGAGAACAATCGAAACCGTCACGAGCAGCGAGAGCAGCCCGCAGGACACCAGAAATGCGTAGATGAACCGTTCCCGGAAGCGGGTGATGCCCAGGGTCCGCTGCGGGCGAGACAGCAGTTGCTCGACCCGCTCATCGAGCAAAGCGTGCGCGTCGCTCGCGGCGGCAGGTTTGACGACAGACGCTGGCGATGTGCTCATAGAGTAACGCGTTGGCTCAACGCCCCATGCCATCCGTTCTGCCGCATTCTCATCCGCTCGGGCCGGCGCCGCTACAACGCCTGCGTCAGCCCAATCCAAACGTCCCGAAGCACCTCAAGCTGTCCGCGATTCCGCGACAGGATCAACGATTTCAAACGCCGCGGTGACCCGAGCCGCGGCGCCCCGAGCCGCGGCGCGATTACTTGGAATCTGTCCGCTGGTCGGCTCTGTAGACCGATTCCAAAGCCCCACTGCGGGCCTTCGCTTCCGCGTCCAGATAACTCGTTCCCGTCAGTCGCTCGACAAATCGCTGGTTCGAGCGTTCATAAAGCGTGCTCGGCAAGCCCACATAACCCACCGGCCCAACCATCGCCGGCAGCCGCTCCATCGCGAACTCAAGGAATGCCTCGACCTCCGGCCGATCAGCCGACTTTGCATTCACATACATAAACAGCGGGCGGCTCAATGGCGCGTACTCACCACTCTCCACCTTGTCCGGCATCGGCAGGACGGCGGCACCCGTCTTCGGATTGACCACAGGAACGGCCTTCACCTTGTCTTTGTTCTCCATCCAATAAGCGACTCCAAAAAAGCCGATCGCGTTTTTGGTGCCCGCGATTCCGGTCACCAGCACATTGTCATCTTCGCTCGTCGTCATCGAGCTTCGAACCGTTCCATCCTTGCCGACGATCTCTTCCTTGAAGTAATCGAACGTCCCTGAATCGGTGCCGGGCGAGAAGACTTCAATCTTCTCCGCCGGCCAGCCCGCCCGCAGGTCGGACCATGTCGCCGCCCCCGGCGCACCGAAGATCTGCTTCAGTTCCTCAACTGTCAGCTGATCGACCCACGTGTTCTGCGGATTCACCACCACCGTCAAGCCGTCGTAAGCGATCGGAAGTTCCAAGAATTGAACCCCTTGTTCCCGGCACGCCGCGAACTCATCGCCCTTGATCGGCCGACTGGCACCGCTGATGTCCAGTTCGCCCTTGGTGAACCGCTTGAAACCACCCCCCGTGCCCGATTTGCCCACGGTCACCGCGACGTTCGGAAACTGTTTTTCAAACTCATTCGCAAGCGATTCGCTGATCGGATAGACCGTGCTCGAACCGTCCAGCTCGACACGCCCTGTCAGCTCTTTCTTGTAAGCCTCTTCATCGCCTGCCCGCGTCGCCGGCTCGGAAGGCCCCGCCGCGGTACCTCCACGGTCAGCCGGCTCGGAGCTGGTGGAACTGGGAGTCGAGGTCGTCGAACTGCTCGGCCCACACCCGATCACTGCCAGACAAGCGGCACTCGCAAAGACAATCCAACGCACGTTTCTGCCCCCTGATCGAATCCGATGTTTCTCGCAACCAAGATCGTTCGCACCGCTTTGCGATCCCAGCCCGTCTCCCAGTTCCCGACCCACCGCGGCTTGATGCGGGCCAACCAACGGGCGTCGAGCCATCCTCGACGTGCCCCCTCGGCGACGTGCCCCCTCGGCCGCGACGGCCCGCGGGCCCCAGTGTAGCGCCGCAGACTGACGGGGAACAATGAAGAACGGATGAAGGCCTCACAAGCTCCCTATGGTTTTTCTACTTTGTAATGCGTAGTAGTTGCCGTTTGGCTAGCATATCGGGCGCGGGGCGAGTGCCGCTTTGGCCATCGGGAGGCGATTGGCGCGGGACTCGGCGGGTGACAGGCGACTGCGGGGGCTTTCCGATGTGGCAGTCGATGCAGCAAATGGGTTGGATCGGAGCCGTTGTGATGAGCCTTGGATGGCTGGGGGGGCCGAACGTGGCCGGGCAAGAAACAGGAGACGGTCGGCCGGCGGTGGCCTGGGCGATCGTCATCCACGGGGGGGCCGGAGGGACGGCCGAACGGCTCAGCGAAGAGCGACGGGCGGCCAAGCTGGCCGGACTCCGCCAGGTGCTGGAGCAGGGTGCAGCGCGCCTCTCGGCGGGGGGTGAGGCGCTGGACGTGGTCGAGCATGTGGTGAAGCTGCTCGAGGACGATCCGCAGTTCAACGCGGGACGTGGTGCCGTGACGACCAGCGACGGTCGGTTTGAACTGGACGCGGCGATCATGGATGGGCGGCAGCGCGCCTGTGGTGCGGTGGCCGGCGTCCAGACGGTGCGCAATCCGATTGAACTGGCCCGGCGCGTCATGGAGCGCACCCCACACGTACTGTTGATCGGCTCAGGCGCGGATCAGTTTGCCAAGGAGCAACAGGTGACGCTCGTGCCGCAGGAGTACTTTGCCGTGCCTGGCATCAATGTGCCTTTGCCCAACAGCCAGTCGCAACTGCTTCACGATCGCCTGGAATACTATGGAACCGTCGGCTGCGTCGTGCGTGACACGCGGGGCAATCTCGCGGCGGCTACCAGCACCGGAGGGTTGCCGGGCAAACGTTGGGGGAGAATTGGCGATGCGCCGATCATCGGTGCAGGGACGTTTGCCGACAATGAATCGTGCGCTGTCAGTTGCACGGGCGTTGGAGAAGAGTTCATTCGCCGTGCCGTGGCGCATGAAATCTCCGCGCAGTTGAAGTATGGGGGGCGGAGCCTGGAAGAGGCGGTCCGCGATGTGGTTCATCAGCAGTTGCCAGCAAAATCGGGGGCGGTGATCGCGGTCGATCATGCAGGCCGAATCGCCATCGATCGCAACACGGTTGGCTTGGCCTGGGGCGCGGCAGACAGCCAGGGGCGAAACGAAGTCGGCTTGTAGCGGACCGTCGTCGCGCTTCTCCCGTGAACAGGCCGATCTCCCGTGAACAGGCGGACCCGGGAGGCGTCTTGGAAGTCCCCCGCCTGTCAGTCCTTCACTTCCGATTTGGATCCGCGGGCATCTACTTTTTGCCCAAGGCAGCGGGCGATGTGGCGAACCGCTTGTCGCAGACGGTTCTCGTTTTCGACCAGGGCCAATCGCAGGTAGCCTTCGCCGGCCGGGCCGAAGCCGCTGCCTGGACTGACGGCCACATCGCCGTGCTCCAGCAGCATCATCGCGAAATCCAGCGTTGACATCTGGCTGCGCCATGGTTCGGGGACGCGTGCCCACACAAACATCCCGGCCCGTGGCGGGTTTACCTCCCAGCCGATTCGTCGCAGGCCTTCCACGAGCACATCGCGCCGACGCTGGTAGCAATTCGCTTGCTTCTCGACGGCAGTATCCGTATCGCGGAGCGCCACGATCGCCGCGATCTGCACGGCCTGGAACATTCCGTAGTCGTAATATCCCTTGATCGTGCCCAGTCCGCGAATCATCTCCGCATTGCCGGCGCAAAAACCGACGCGCCAGCCCGCCATGTTGTAACCCTTGCTCATCGTCGTGAATTCGACGCCCACTTCCCGCGCGCCGGGCGCCGCCAGGAAGCTCGGTGGCTGGTAGCCGTCAAACGCCACATCGGCATATGCGAAATCGTGGATCACCATCAGTCCGTACCGCCGCGCGATCTTGACCACGTCGACGAAGTACTCGGGATCGACCGTGGCGCCGCTGGGATTATGTGGATAGTTGATGATCAGCAACTTCGGGCGCGGCTGAAAGTGCTGGCAGGTGTAGGCGACGTTTGAGAGAAACTTGTTCGCATCCGCAACTTCCAGCGTGACGACGTTCCCGGACGCCAGGATCACGCTGTACATGTGGATCGGAAAATACGGCGCGGGGATGATCGCCGTGTCGCCATGGCCCATCAATGCGAGGCACATGTGCGAGAAGCCTTCCTTGCTTCCCAGGCAAGCGATCACTTCGGATTCCGGATCAAGCCGCACGCCGAACCGCCGGTGGTATTTGCTGGTGACTTCCCGGCGAAGGTTCAACAGACCGTTGGACTTGCTGTACCCGTGATTCCGTTCGTCGCTGGCGGCCTCTTGCAGTTTCTGCACGATCAGCTCGGCCGGTGGATCGTGAGGATTTCCCATGCCCAGGTCGATCACGTCGTGGCCGTCGCGCCGCTTCTGATACAGCATCGCGTTGATCCGGCCAAACAGATAGGGCGGCAACCGCTGCACGCGTTCGGCCAGCCGCGGTTCCCACGCGGGCAGGGGCGCTGCGGCAGATTCGGGCGGCAGGATCGCAGGCCCATCGAGGTCGACAAGTTCACGCATGCCAGGGCTCAAGCAACTGTGGAAAGGGTGCGCAGGCCGCGTCCGGCCCCCGGCTTAAACGACGCCATCGGCCAGTCGTGGGACTGGCCGATGGCGGGGTCCGGGACCCATTCACTTTACGGGGCGAGCCCCGCGGCGAAAGAGCCCCGCGGCGAAAGAGCGACTGTGTTCGGAATCAAGCGATGATTGCAGGGTTCCGGTGAGGTTTCTGGCGGATCAATGCCTTGGGGATGTCTGGTAGTTCGCGCTTTTCGGAACCTGTCCGCGTATGGCGGTGGTGAGTGGAGCGAAGGTTTTCAGGAGCCCTCACCCCGGCCCTCTCCCACGAGTACGCGGGAGAGGGAGTATGTGTCTTCATTCCCGCTCCCTTTGGGAGAGGCATCTAGCAGACGGGCTGCGAACCGGTCGGGTTCGCGATTCGCTCGCTGGTATCGCCAAAGACCCCGGCCGGCATCTCCAACCTGGCGGTTTCATGGCGACTGGCTAGCGGCGGTTCAAGGTGGCGGTCGGCGCCCCTGCGGCCTGCTGCGGATTGGCAAGCGGATCGGCCCGCCGCGCACCGGGCTGCGATGTCCCGGCGAGCAGGTTGTCGATCTGCGCGCCGTTCTTCAGCACGTCGAACTTCTGGGCCATCGCCACGCGGAGCTTCTTTTCGCGGATGTCCTTCTCCAGTTCCTCGCGGACCGTGGACATTTCCGTGACGATCGGTTCGGTCATCCCCTGGCACAGCATGAGCACGAACTGGTTGCCGGTTGCCACGATCCCACTGAGTTCGCCTGGCTTGAGCCGAAACGCTTCGTCTTCCAAAGCCGTCTGACCACCGAACCGGCGGATCGGAGGCACTTTGCCGAAGTTGCTTTGCGAAACCGGTTCGCTGGAGTATTGCTCGGCCAGTTCACCGAAAAACTGCTCGGTGGGATTGTTCCGCGCCATCTCCCAGACCTTCTGCGCCTGACGGTGATCATTCAGCACGATCGCCAGAACTTCGACGCGCGGCCCGTAGTTTGCCTCGAATCCCCGGGCCAGATCCTGTTCGGTGACCTGAACGCCGCCCTCGGATTCCACCAACACCTTCAGCGCCACGGTCGGCCAGACGCTGTCGGCGACATACAGTTCGGCGGTTTTGGCTTCACCCTTGGTGATCTCTCGCAACCACGTCTGCACGTCAGGCAAGCCGTTCGGTTGAACGTAGCCAAAGCTTTCCGCAGCCCGCGCCACTTCTTCGTCCAACTGCTGTTGAGTCACCGTCTGCTTGGCCGTCATCAGGGCCTGCATCAGGACACGGCGGTTGATTTCGCCATCGAGCACTTCCGTGCCATGGCGGAGGATGCACTCTTCGGTCAGTTGGGCTAACGTGATCCGCTGTCCATTGATCATCGCCGCGACGCCCGGGTACTGCTGACGAAGCGCGGGATCGTTCAGCACATTGACGACCTGGGCCTGCTGTTGCAGCTGCGCGAACAGATCGGTGGCAGCTCCCTTCATCTTCTCGTCACGGATCCGATCGACAATCTGCTCGCGGATCGCCGGCATCAGCTGCGGTTGCGGCGGCGTGGCCGGCATCCGCTGCACGCATTGGAGGATCACGAACTGACCGGCGATTTCGATCACCGGACTGATTTCATTTTCCCTCAGAGCAAACGCGGCTTGTTCCAGCTGTTTGTCACCCGAGTTCGGTCGAATCGGCGGAATGAAGCCACGAACGCTGGCGCTGGTGGCATCCTCACTGAACTGTTTGGCAAGGTCACCGAAACCGGCCGGGTTCGCTCGGGCTTGCGCCAGCAGTTGGTCGGCCTTCTCCGGCTTGCTGACCATGATGGCGCGGCACTTGATCGCCTCGCCGAACTGGCTCAGGTATGCGTTGTTGAACTCTTCCGGAGTCACTTCGATCTTGTCGGCCGCCAGTCGGCGTAACGCGAGCATCGGCCACAGAATGTCGCGCTTGTATTGCAGCGGCGAAATCTTCCGTTCTTCCTGCAACATCTGCAGGTAGCGATCGGACGTGATTCCAAACTTGGATGCGATTCGATCGACCTCTGCATCCACTTCGCCTTGGGTGATCTCAAAGCCCGCCGCCTGGCACGCGCTGAGGATCAACTGCTTGTTGACCATCGCTTCAAGCACGTCTTCGCCATACCGCTTCAGCGTTTCTTGGCCCAATTGGTTGCGGGTGATCGACTCCCCGTTGACGACCGCCATGACGGCCGAGCCCTGCGTCGACGCATCCGGCTTGCTTGCATCACCGGGCTTCTTCGCATCACCGATGGTGGCCTGCGCCGGTGGGTCTGCCGCGAAGGCCAGCGTCAGCGGCCAGCCGCTGAAACATCCACCAATCAACAAGACCGTCAGTCGCCAGCCACTCCTTCGGCTCGGCCGCATCGCTCACTCTCCTCGTTCCCTGGCTGGAATTGTCCGCCCTTCGGACGTTCATGGCGAGCGGCACGACAGGGTGCGCGGCTCGCAAGCAGGGGGACCCTACTGACTGCCTGGACCGCAGATCAAGACAGACTGCCGACGGAACGGCCAGCCAGGACCATTCGGGATCGGGCCGGCTACCGCCAAACAAAAAGCGATCTTGTCGCCAGCCTCCAGAGCCCTGTACAGCCTGTGCCAGGAAAGCACTGCTCGCTCAGGACTGTGACATGAACGTGAATTTCTTCAACTGGCTTCGCGAAGGCGTCAAGCACTCCGTGCTGATGGGAGTGGGGGACGCCATCGATCACTTAGGGACCCCGCCGCAGACGGACCAGGTCACCGAGAGCCTGAAGGCCTATCTGGGCAGCCAGGGCACATCCGACCAACGTCCCTCGCTGGCCGGGCCTGCAGCCAATCCCGGGGCCAGTCGCGCCGCGCGGAAGCGATTGGGGCGTTCGCTAAAGGACCTTGATCAGCCCGGGGCTGCTTCCAGCTGATCAGGTTCGCAGGTCGAACGAACCATGATTCGGCGAACTCAACTATTCGGCGAACTCAACTATTCGGCGAACTCAACGCGGACGCGCGTGCCGCAGCTCGGTTGGCTGGTCACGGACATGA
>Ga0114939_10000925_pt1 | contig 23739 bp, 17 predicted proteins | sample AshMeaCrysSpring_FD_87196 | JGI IMG/M metagenome (GOLD analysis project Ga0114939, IMG submission 87196) | Groundwater microbial communities from Big Spring, Nevada to study Microbial Dark Matter (Phase II) - Ash Meadows Crystal Spring | ecosystem: Environmental > Aquatic > Deep subsurface >...
ACCAGGGCGGCGCCGACGCCCATCTTCTTCAGGTCCTGCGTGATGTTCTCGCGGATCTGCGCACGCACCTCGGGCGGCAGCGGCGCAACCGTGGACTTCGCCCCCTCCCGCCACCCGTCCGCGAAGCCCTCGGACACGTCCTTCGCAACGGACGCGGCCTCCTTGTCGAGGTCGACCGTGACGGTCGCCTTGGCCCCCTTCTCGCCGAGCCGGAGCACCTCGACCGAGGACTTCTCGCCCGGCGCCGGCTTGCCGGGCTCGATTTCGACCAAAGGCTTGTCCTTCCCGAGGCCGATGTCAATCACGATCCGCTTGGGTGCCTTCTCGACGCCGGCATCCTGCAGGGCGCGCTCCGCGTTGCGGCGCGCCTCCTCGACGGCGGATTCGGCACCCTGGGTCGCCTCGCGCGCCGCGTCGATCGCATCCCGGCGCGCCTTCTGGATCTCGCGGCCGGCGTCGTGCAATTCCGCGCGCGCGCTGTCGAGTTCCTCGAGCGCCCGGTCAAGTTCCTCGCGGCGTGCCGGGTCGGTGGTGGCCCGGCGCATGGCGAGAATCGTGTTCCTCGCGATGTCCATCGCCCCTTCGGCCAGCGTGTTGTCCACTTCGCGCTTGATGGCGGTGTTCTCGGCGGGCGTTGCCCCTTCCTTGTGGTACTCAATGAGGTGGAAGGGCGTGACGAGCACGCCGAGGGCAAGGATGGCGGCCACGCCCACCAGGACGAGGGCCCACCAGGGGCTGCGGTGCAGGAGGTCGGAGAGGGATTTCATGCCCCCACATTATCCCGGCCGGCGGCCCGGGGCGACGGGCAGGCGCCGGAATGCAGGCAGGAGGGGGCGAAATGCAGAAGGACGGGCGTGAAAGCGGGGGTCGGAAAGGGGTCAGATCCCTTTTCCGGCCGGGGATGCGGGCAGTCTCGCGGTGAAGGAGCAGGGTGTGGGATGTGTCTGGAAGAATTTCCGGCCGAATGAGATTGCCGATGGCGTCGACTTCGATACCTATGTCGACATAGGTCCGGGCAGCGATGTCCGCAGCAATTTGACTCGGCCGGAAAATTTTCCAGACACATCCCACACCCTGCTCCGGCATCTCGGAAGTGCGCCCACCGTCACCGAAAAAGGGATCTGACCCCTTTCTGGTCCCGCTTTCACGCCCATCCTTCTACATTTGCTTGAAGAGGTGGGTGAAGTTGCGGGAGACGACGAGGGTCTCCCGGTGGCCCTTGAGGGCGATCTCGGCCTGGTCCTTGAGGCCGCGGCGGACGCTGGCGATGGCATCGACATTGACGATGGTGGCGCGGTGCACCTGCCAGAACTTGTCCGGGTCCAGCTCCTCGAGAAGCTCCTTGATGGGCTTGCGGATGAGCGCCTCGCCGTCGGCCGTCACCACGCGCGTGTACTTCTCGTCGGACTGGAAGAAGAGCACCTCATCCACCGGGATGAGGCGGACGTTCTGGCCCATGCTCGCCTTGATCCAGCGCAGGTGCTCGGCCGGGCGGGGCTCGGCGCGCGCGGCCAGCAGCTCCAGCAGCGCCTCCATGGCTGCCGGCGCCGTCGCCAGGCGCTCGCGCAGCCGCGCCACCGTCTCCGCCAGCCGCGCCTCGTTGAAGGGCTTGAGGACGTAGTCGACCGCCCCACGCTCGAAGGCCTCGACGGCGTACTGGTCGAAGGCGGTGACGAACACCACGTGCGCCCGCCTGCCGATCGCCCGGGCCGCCTCGAGGCCGTTGACCCCGGGCATGTGGATGTCGAGGAAGAAGAGGCGCGGGGCGTGCTCGGCGATCACCGCCTCGACGCCGCGGCCGCTCTCCATCTCGTGGACGATGGCGAGCTCCGGCCACAGCCGGCCCAGCCGGGCGCGCAACTGCGCCCGCAGCAGGGGCTCGTCGTCGGCGATGACGGCGCTCACGCGGCGGCGGTCCACGACGATCCCGTTGCTCATGGCCATGGCATGCCCGGTCAGGAGACGGCTGCGGGCGCGGGCGGGGCCGGGACGCCCTCGGCGGCGGGAACCATGCCGTCGATCTCGATGGTCGCGACCACGCCGCGCGGCGCGTTCTCCTCCATCACCAGCCGCGCGCCGCCCCCGTAAAGGGCCTTCAGGCGCTCGCGGATGTTGGCGAGGCCGACGCCGGCGCCCTTCTTGGGCGAGATGCCCTCGCCCGTGTCGGCCACCGACACGCGCAGCCGCCCGCCCTCGTCCATCGCGCGGACGGTGATCGAGCCCTCGTCGCAGCACGGGTCGATGCCGTGGATGACGGCGTTCTCCACCAGCGTGATGAGCATCATCGGCGGGAAGGGCTGCGCGCGCAGCGCCTCCGGCACGTCGATCGCGAACGCGAGCCGCGAGCCCATGCGCATGGCGTGGATCTCCAGGTAGGCCTTCGCCATGTCCACCTCGCGGCCGACCGTGGTCGCCTCCTCGCGCATGCGCGGCAGCGCGGCGCGCAGGTACTGGATGAGGCTTTCCAGCATGCGCGCGGCGGAAGGCGGGTCCGTCTCCACCAGGTGCTGCACGTTGGCCAGCGTGTTGAACAGGAAGTGCGGCTCCACCTGTGCCTGCATGAGCGCGAGCTTCGCCTGCAGGACGCTCTTTTCCAGCTGCGCCCGCTCCGCCCGCGCCTGGGCCAGCTCGGCCTCGCGGCGCGCCTCCTTCTGGCGGTGGTAGTAGATCCAGACGGCCCAGCAGCCGAAGCCGATGCCCATGCTCATGGTGATGAGCACCCCGAAGAAGCGCTCGCTGAACATCGTGGCGATGTCGCGGCCCTTCACCAGGCCCGTGAGCACGGTGCCCGCGAACGACCCGAGGATGATCGAGGCCACCTGCGCGACCCACGGCGGGACCCGGCGCTGCTGCAGGTTGGTGGCGACGGTGAAGAACACCATGCACGTGTAGCCCACGCAAAGGGCGCTCACCAGCAGGTCGAGGAAGGTGTTCTTGAAGAACCAGACCGTGGACGCGGCCGCCCAGAGGCACAGCAGGGACACCACGCCCACGCGCTTCGGGGTCAGTCCGTCGAACAGGTGGGCGTAGCGGGTCACGTCGGGCGCAGGCTCGGGTTTGCTGGGCGGCGTCTATGCTAACCGCAGCCTGGCGGACTTTGCGCGGCGGGGCCAGCCGCTTGCGACGAAGTGCGCCGGCGGCGGGGCGGGGCACGCCCGCGTGCGACGAATCTCGCCGGTCGCCCTCAGCCGGGGTTGGGATCGCACCCGCGACGAAGAGGGCCCGGGCACCGTCGAGGTCCCCCGCCCTCACGCCTTCGTAGATGCCGCGCATGAGCATCTCCCGCTCAGCGTCGGCGGGGCGGCGGGAGGGGCGTCATGGGCGTCCTGCTGGCGGACGGGGCCGCGCGCGCTCACCGGCAGATCGCCGTCACGGGCCGCTCGCCCATGCGGGCATGGCGGCGGTACATGCCCTCGGTATTGAAGGCGAGGCTCACGTTGCAGTGGGCATCCACCGCCCCCATGCCGCCGCGGCGCGGTTGTCGGCGTAGGTGCCCGCGCCGATCACGGGGCAGTCGCCCACCCGGCCGGGGGGCTTGTTGGTCATGCCGCCGGTGGACGTGGCGGCGGCGAGGTTCGCGCCGTCCATGAACGCGGCGTCCAGCTGGTGGGTCTCTTCGCTGGTGAACACCTCGCCTCGCCCGGCGTTGAAGAGCGGGCAGTCCTCGAGCATCTCGACGGCCACGGTGACGTCATCGCCGTGGACGGCGATGACGGGTCGGGCAGCGGTGGCGCTTTTCATGGGTCGAGAGTGTTGCGGGCCAGCTGGGCGCGCGGAAGCCGGGGCGGGCTGCGGCGGATGAGCGAGAATCTCCACGGCCGCGCGCCCCACTGGAATTCCCGATCGCCCGCGCGGGGAGAGCCCTGAAAAGAAGCCCGGCCAAGGCCGGGCCGCAACGTCACGCAGGGAGCTTTGCGCCGGGCGAAACTAGGGGCCGAAGAGTAGCGGCGCCCGGGTCGAGATCGCCGACGCCGGGGATGCGGTGCCGGCCGCGACGACGTTCACCTGCCGCAACGGGGCGGTCGCGCTCGACTTTGCCGTCACGGTGACCTTCATGCGCCCGTCGGCGGTGACCGTCACCGCCTCGCGCGCCAGTTGCCGCTCGTGGCGGTCGGCGAGCTGGGCCGAATTCGAGATCCACCCCGCCAGCAGCCCGGCAGCCACCACCCCGAGCGAGAGCACTCCGACGAGATCGAGTTTTCCGAGGTTTTTCATGGCGCTTCCCCTTTGCTGGTCCGGCGCCCGGCGGGCGCGTTCGATATGGCGCCAGATTAGGGAAGGCGGCCTCCGCGCTGGAGGGGAAAGCGACGAAATGCGGAAAACGCGGCGCGAAGGGCCGGATTCAGGTGGCGTGGGTGCCGTGCCGCGCGTCCTTGACCAGCTGCGGGGCGTAGGAGCCCAGCAGCATGCCGACCATCGACGCGAAAAGGCCGACGATCTGCGGCGGGATGTCCGCGTCGGCGAAGAACTTCTCGCAGATGCCCCAGACCACCAGGCCGGCCAGCGACGAGACGAGCGCCCCCTGCGTCGAGGCACGGTGCCAGTAGATGCCGCAGACGAGCGGCACGAAGGCGCCCACCAGCGTCACCTTGTAGGCGTTCTGCACCATCTCGTACATCGTGCTGGTGTTGTTGAGCGCGAAGATGAGCACGCCCGCCGTGAAGAAGACCAGCACCGTGCGCAGCATGACAAGGAAACGCTTGTCGCTCACGTTGCCGAAGAGGGGCTTCAGCACGTTCTCGGTGAACAGCGCCGTGGGGGCGAGCAGCGCGCCGGACGCGGTCGAGAGGATGGCCGAGAGCAGCGCGCCGAAGAACATCACCTGCGCGAAGAGCGGCGTATGGTTCAGGACCAGGCTGGGCAGGATCAGCTGCACCTCGCGCCCCTCCTGCTTGAGGAGCTCCTCGGTGACCTTGGGGTCGACGAGCAGCGCCGCGTAGGCGAGGAAGATGGGCACGAAGGCGAAGCAGAAGTAGGCCGCCGCCCCGATCAGCGTCCCCCTCACCGCCGTCTTCTCGTTCTTCGCGCTGGTCACGCGCTGGAAGACGTCCTGCTGCGGGATCGAGCCGATGGCCAGCGTCACCCACGCCGCCACGAAAGCCCACCATTCCTTGCTGCCGCCCGTCGGCCAGAACTGGAACTTGCCCGCCTCGGATGCGTGCGATACGACCGCGGCGAAGCCGCCCGCCTTGCCGGCCACGAGGAAGGCCACGTAGACGAGGCCCAGCACGATGACCACCGACTGGAAGAGGTCGGTGAGGGCCACGGACCACATGCCGCCGAAGGTCGTGTAGACGAGGACGATGACCGCGCCCATCAGGATGCCGCCGTTGAGGGAGATGGCGCCGCCCGAGAGGGAGTTGAAGACGATGCCCAGCGCCGTGAGTTGCGCGCTGGTCCAGCCGAGGTAGGACAGGGTCACCGCGAGGCTGGTGAGCACCTCCACCCCCTTGCCGTAGCGCTTCTTGTAGAAGTCGCCGATGGTGAGGAGATCCATGCGGTAGAAGGCACGGGCGAAGAAGAGCGCCACGAAGACGAGGCAGAAGCTCGCGCCGAACGGGTCCGCCGGGATGCCGCCGAGGCCGTCCTTCACGAAGGTGGCCGACACCGAGAGCACCGTTTCCGCCCCGAACCAGGTGGCGAAGACCGTCGCCACGTTCATGTAGAGGGGGAGCCCCCGGCCGGCGACCAGGTAGTCCTTCGCGTCGTGCACGAACCGGGCCGCGTACAGGCCGATCGCGATGGTGACGACCAGGTAGGCGATGGTGAAGACGACGAGCATGGCCGCGGCCCCAGGGGAGATGGCGAGTTGCGCGGGAGTCTAGCAAAAACGCGGATGCCGAGCCCGGGCGTGAGCGGGCGGGCGTTCACGGTGTTGACGAAGATCGGCGGCCAGACGAAGCCGCATCGGCGGTGGCCCACCGAAGCGAGCGCGCAGGCGGGTTGGGTCGGCCGCGCGATAATGCGCGCATGAAACTGATCACCTGGAACATCCAGTGGGGCCGCGGCCTCGACGGCAAGGTGGACCTCGCCCGCATCGTGGCGCATGCGAAGTCCCTCGCCGACTTCGATGTGCTCGCTGTGCAGGAGGTCGCGGACAATTTCCCCGGCCTCGACGGCAACGACGACGCCGACCAGTTCGCGCAGCTCGCCGCGCTGCTGCCGGGCTACACCGCCGTTGCGGGCTACGGCGTCGATCTCGACGGCCCCGGGCGGCGGCGGCGCTTCGGCAACCTGATGCTCACGCGCCTGCCCGTGCTCTCCATCCGCCGCCACCTGCTGCCCTGGCCCGCGGACCCGGACAGGGAATCGATGCCGCGCGTGGCGATCGAGGCGACGCTGAAGCTGCCCATGGGGCCGGTGCGCGTGACGACCACGCACCTGGAGTACTACTCCGCGGTCCAGCGCGGCAGCCAGGCCGCGCGCCTGCGCGAACTTCACGACGAAGCGTGCGACCGGGCGCTGCGCCCGAGCTTCCGCACGGAGGAGAACGGGCCCTTCGACTACACGCCGCAGACGGTGTCGGCGATCCTCACGGCCGACTTCAACTTCCCCCCGGAGAACCCCGCCTACGCGGACATCCAGGGGCCCCTGGCGAGCGGCGGCCCCGCCTACCGGGACGCGTGGGTCATCGCCAACGGGCGCCAGGCCCACGACCCCACGTTCTGCCTGCACGAATACCGCTACGCCAGGCAGCCCTACTGCTGCGACTTCGTCTACGTGAGCGAGGACATCGCCTCGCGCGTGCGGTCGGTCGGCGTCGACATGGCGACAAGGCTATCCGATCACCAGCCGGTGCTGCTCTCGTTCGACGACCGATAGAAGGGGGCAGTTCCCCTTCCCTACGCACCCCTCAGGAGCAAGCCCAGCACCATCGCGCCGAGGACCAGCGCGATGACGACCAGGACGTTCGTCTGGCGGCGCTGTGCGCGCACCAGGTCCTGCACCGCCCGCTCGACGCGGCCGGGGGCGTCCTCGTTGAGGATCTTGTGCACCAGCCGCGGCAGCTCCGGGACGAGCTTGCCCCACCGCGGCGCCTCGTTGCGAACCTGCTTCAGGAACGCGCGCGGCCCCATCGTGTCCTTCATCCAGCGCTCGAGGATGGGTTGCGCCGCGCTGCGCAGGTCGAGCTCGGGGTCGAGGTGGCGGCCCAGGCCCTCCACCTGCAGCAGCGTCTTCTGCAGCAGCACGAGCTGCGGCTGGACGTCCATGCGGTAGCGCCGCCCCACCTCGAAGAGGCGCAGCAGGAGCTTGCCGAAGTAGATGTCCTTGAGCGGCTTGTCGAAGATCGGCTCGCACACCGAGCGGATGGCGCCCTCGAAATCCTCCACGCCGGTGTCGGCGGGCACCCATCCCGCCTCGATGTGCGCGACCGCCACCGCCTTGTAGTCGCGCTTGAAGAAGGCGATGAAGATCATGGCGAGGCAGTTCTTGTCCACCTCGGGCAGCGCGCCCATGATCCCGTAGTCGATGCCGCAGTAGCGCCCGTCTCGAGCGACGAAGATGTTGCCCGGGTGCATGTCCGCGTGGAAGAAGCCGTCGCGGAAGACCTGCGTGAAGAAGATCTCCACGCCGTTCCTGCCCAGCGTCGGGATGTCGATGCCCGCCGCCTGGATCGCCTCGAGATCGTTCACGGGGATGGCGTCGATGCGCTCCATCACCATGACCTCCTTCGTGCACCAGTCGAAGTACACGTCCGGCACGTAGAGGATGGCGCTGCCGGCGAAGTTGCGGCGAACCGTGCTCATGCTGGAGGCCTCGCGCAGCAGGTCCAGCTCGTCGTGGATGATCTTGTCGAACTCGACCACCACCTCGCGCGCGCGCAGCAGGTCGGAGAGCGGGTGCAGGCGCTCGATGAGCCCGGCCACGGCGTAGAGCAGCGCCGTGTCCTTGTCGATGGTCTCGCGGATGTGCGGCCGCAGGATCTTCACCGCCACCTCGCGGCCGTCCGGCAGCTCCGCGAAGTGCACCTGGGCCACGGAAGCGCTCGCCACCGGCGCCAGGTTGAAGTCGCGGAAGACCTCGGTGTGGGGCTTGCCGTAGGCGCGGTTCAGCGCCCCGATCACCTGCTCCGCCGCGAAGGGCGGCACGCTGTCCTGCAGCTTGGAGAGCTCGTCGGTGATGTCGGTGGGGACCAGGTCCGGGCGGATGGAGAGCAGCTGCCCGAACTTGACGAAGACCGGTCCCAGCTCCTGCAGGGCAATGCGCAGGCGCTCGCCGCGCGGCCCGGAGCGGTCGGCCCAGAAGAACAGGGCGCGGAAAGCAAAGCGGACAAGCCCGCTCCCTCGTCCGACGATGAACTCGTCGAGGCCGTGGCGACCGACCGCAGAGAGGATTCGGATGAGCCGGAAAAATCGCATGGAAGCGGGATTTTACCGGCAATGGGGGCGCGCCCCCGCTTGCGCCGGCGGCTACTTCGCGCCCTGCCCGGGATAGATTCCCGACTTGGGCTCCATCGTCTCCAGGTTCCATGCGGCCTCGACGAACGGCGCGCGCACCTCCTTCATCACCGGGAAGCCGCCCACCTCCCTTTCGTCGTCGATGACCTTTCCTCGGCCCTCGGCGATGAAGAAGAAGACGCGGACGTCGTGCTCGTCGCGGTCCCACGGGCGCGCCCCGGCGCGGGCGAGCAAGTGCGTTTCGACGTCGACGGCCGGCATCACCTCGAGACCCTCGGGCCAGGCGACGGGTTCGGCCTTCTCGATGAGCCTCGCCTTCGTGTTGCCGTAGCGGCCGAACATCGGCAGCGGCTCGCCGTGCGGGTCGATGGCGATGTTATCCCTTCCGTGGTACTCGAGGTCGCCGTCGCCTCCGAGCATCAGGAAGGGAAGGCGCGCCACCGTCGAGGGGCCGCCGCGAAGCACGTTGCCCACGGCGCTCATCCGGCCCACCTGGTACGGGTGGTTGCCCCACTCCAGGGCCATCAGGTTGTAGTGCACGGCCCGGCGCTGCGGGTCGTAGATGAGGTTGTTCACGATCGAGCCGCGCACGCCGCCCTTGAACAGGGGGCTGCGCTCCACGTTGTGCGCGAAGACGTTGCGGTAGAAGAGGATGCCCGTCACGTTGTCGTGCACCAGCGAGCCCTTCGAGTGCTCGCCCTTGGGGTGGCTCGCGTCGGCGAGGCCCTCGGCCGCGAGGTTGTAGGAGAAGGTGATGTCGTGGCTCGTGCCCTTGCGCCACTCCTCCGGCGTCGCGCCCGAGAAGCGCGGTCCCGAGGCGGACATGTTCTCGTCGATGGCCCACGTGAAGGTGCAGTGGTCCACGATGACGTTGTGCGCGTTGCCCGCGGTGGAGAAGGCGTCCGCCTCCCAGCCGCTTCGCTTCGCCTGGCCATCCACGCCCGTGCGCACGCGGATGTGGCGGATGATCACGTCGTGAGCGCGCACGTCGAGGCCGCCCCGGATGATCGTGATGCCGGGCGACGGCGCCGTCTGGCCTGCGATGGTGAGGAAGGGCTCGGAGATCCTGAGCTCGGCGCGGCCGAAGTCGATGATGCCGGCCACCTCGAACACGACGATGCGCGGGCCCTTCGCGGTGACGGCCGCCTTGAAGGAACCGGGGCCGTCCGCGTTGAGATTCGTTACCCGGAGGATCTTCCCGCCCCGGCCGCCCGGCGTCTTCGCGGCCCAGCCGACGGCGCCGGGAAAGGCGAGCGCCCCGGCCTGCGCGACGGCGGCGGGCGCGGCGAGGGCGACCAGGGCGGCGAGAACCAGGGATGTCGGGCGGCGCATGCGGCTTCCTCCGGCTGCGGTCGAAAGGGTTCAATCCTGCTCGTTGCGATACTCGGCGAGAAACGGGGTGTCCGGGACGTCGGATGGCGCGACGCCCAGGTCCTTCGCCGCGTCGATGCCGGCCACCTCGAGATTCGCTCGCCATCGGCTCGCATGGTATTGCACCGGGCGGTATTGGCGCGTGCCGGGCGCGTTCCAGTCGGACCACGGGCGCAGGCGGTCGACGTGCGGGCCGATCCTGGAGCGAAGGACGACCGCCTTGCCGACGGCTTCCAGCGGCTCGCGCGAGACGGTGCCCGTCGTGCCGTCGAAGGCGTCCCGGTCGCCGAACCGGCAGGAATAGCCCGGGATGGGCGGAAGGGGACCGTACGGCGTGCAGCGTTGCCCGCGGAACCACTGCCGGGCCAGGTGGTAGCGGCCGGCCTTCGCGCGGTCCGAGCCGTCGTGCGTGAAGCGGCACTCGTCGAACACGAAGCCGTGGCGGGCCCGCACGGGCGTGCTGGGGGCGAGGGCATAGGCAAAGCTCCGCGTGCCGCGCGTGCGCACCTCCGTGCGGCGGAAGAACGCCGTGGCGTCGCCGAAGATGAAGTCGACATCGCCCTCGACGAGGGACTCGTTGAAGTAGCTGCGGGCCGCCTTTCCGGGAGCCGGCGCCCGAAGGTAGAGCGTGTCCTGCAGGCCGAGGAGCCGCACGCCCTCGAAGTGGGCCCGGTCCGCGCCGTCGACGTAGAGCGCGACGGCCTGCATCGCCTGCGCCCCGTCGATGCCCGAGCGGTTGTAGGCGTTCTCGATGGTGAGGTGCCTCGCCTGGAAGCCGTGGCCCTTCACCCACACCACGGCCGATCCGTCCGTGCCCACGCGATCGCGAACGCGAAGGGAGGCGGCCATCGCGGCGACGCGCGATCCCGATTTCGCGAATCGCGCCCCGAAAGCCTCGCCATGCCTGGCGCCCGCCATTTCCGCAGGGATGTTCGCGACGATGCGCACGTCGGCCGCCTCGCGTCCCTCGCCCGAGAGCGTGATCGGCGCTGCCGACTCGGGGACGTAGACCGGTCCCGCATGGGTGCCGGGACGAATGCCGATGTGGAGGCGCCGTCCCGAGCCTTCGGTCTCGCCCCGTGCCACGGCCGCGTCCACCGCCGCCTGCAGCGAGTCGAAGCGCCTCATGCCATCGGGCGGAAGCGCGGCGTCCACGACGAAGTCGGGCGCAGGCGGGTCGCCCTTCGCGATCGGATCGTCGAGCGGGTCCCAGGAGCCGAGCACTTCGCGGATCGTGAACTTCGCCGCATCCCCGTCCTCCAGCTGGGGGCGCGCGGCGAGGTGCGGGATGAGATCCGGCACCACCGCCACGAGATCCCGGGCCATCAGCTGCGCGAAAAAGGCGCCGCCCGTCGCCCCGACGTGCGTGCGATCGAAGTCGGGCGGCGGCATGGCGAGCGCGTCGGCCTCTTCCGGCCCCATCCGCCGCAGCTCCCGGACGCTGGCGGCATGCAGGTCCACGAGGGGGACGCCCTTGTCGCGGGCCACCCGGATCATCGACTCGGCCCACGGACGCAAGTCGTCGACGAGCGCGCGGTCGTCGAACTTGCGCCGCGAGAGGGGCGTCACGAGCACGGGCCGCGCGCCCGTGGCGCGGATCTCGTCGACGTAGCGCGCGAGGTTGGCGGGGTACTCGCGCTCGAGGTCGGTGGAGCGCTCCGGCTTGCCCGGCTGGTCGTTGTGGCCGAACTGCAGGAGCACAACCGTGCGGCGGGCCGCATCGCGGCCGGCCAGGAGCGCGCGCACCTTCTCCCACGAGCCATCGTCCCGGAAGCTGCGCGTGCTGCGCCCGCCCCGGGCGAGGTTCACGCACTCGAGTTCCGCCCGGAAGAGCGCACAGAAGGCGGGGCCGTAGCCCGTGCGCGCGGCCATCGTCGAATCGCCCACGAGGATGACGCGGCCGGCATCGGCCGGACCGGCATCGGCCCCCTCCGCAGGGAGGGCGGCGAGCAGCACCCCGAGAAAGAGACGGGGGAGCGCAGCTCCCCCGGCAAGTACCACCCGAAATTCCGCCGTCAGAACCGCACGCGCACGCCGGCGTAGTACTCGCGGCCCGTGACGTGGTTCACGACGACGCTGTTGCGCTGGCGCGAGATGAACTGGTCAACCGGCTCGTTCGTGAGGTTGGTGCCCTCGAGGGTGAGGTCGATGTTCTTGTCCAGCTTGTACGAGATCGCGGCGTCGACGTTTGTCGACGCGTTCTTGCCCTCGACGTCGTTGTTGTTCTGCCCGGGTACGCGCGTGAGGAACTCCTGCCGGTACGCCGCCGACACCCGCGCGCTGAAGCGCCCGTCGTCGTAGTAGAGCGTCGCGTTCCAGGTGCGTGGCGAAAGGTTGAGCAGGTCGTCGGTGATCGTCGTGGTCGAGGTGGGCGAGACGAGGTACTCGATATGCGAATTGACGTACGTGTAGTTGAGCAGCGTGCCGAAGTTGCGCCAGAAGCCGGGCAGGAAATTGAACTGCTGCTGGTAATTGAGCTCGATGCCCTTGAGCTTCCCGCCGGGCGTGTTGACGGGGGTGGTGACCTGGAACACTTCCTCGCCCGTGAAGTTGGGCGGCAGGAGCGAGATCGGGAGCCCCGTCTGGTTGTACGGCACGCTGGTTCGCAGGGTCTGTATGTACGTGCCGATGTCCTTGTAGAACAGGCCCACGCCGAAGAGCGAGTTGCGGTCGAAGTACCACTCGACGTTCGTGTCGAACGTGGTGGCGCGGAACGGCTCGAGGAGCGGGTTGCCGACCGTGATGGCGAGGTTGCCGGTGGTGCTGATCGTGCCGCCGGGGTTCAGGTTGCCCAGCTGCGGGCGCGCCATCACCTTGGCGCCGGCGAAGCGCAGGAGCAGGTCAGGCGAGAGGTTGAAGACGATGTTGGCCGAGGGCAGCCAGTCGTCGTAGCTCTGGTCGACCGTCACCTCCGTGCCGCCGCCCGTGGCCTGGTAGCCCGTCGCCGATTGCTTCGTCTCGACGTAACGAAGGCCCGCGTTGCCGCGCACCGGCAGGTCGAAGAGGCGGCCCTGGAAGTCGCCCTGCATGAACAAGCCGCGGTCGCGCTCCGTCACCTTGCGGTTGTTGCCGCGCGCGTTGCCGTTGGTGGTCGAGGAGAGCGTGAAGTCCCCCGGGCCGCCCGCCGGCCCGGACTGCAGGCAGTTGCAGTAGATGTTGTAGAGGTCCGCGATGGCGCCCAGGTTCGGGATGATCCACGAGGTGGGCACGCCCGAGGGCAGGCTCAGGCCGTTGCCGAAGCCCGAGAGGGTGGTGACCAGGGCGTTGATGTCGGTCCCGGGCGGCGGCGCGAAGATCGTGTCGTTCTGGTTCACCCGCCGGAACTCGAAGGTCGAGAACTGGTACTTCTTGTAGTCGATGCCGCCCTTCGCGGTGAACGTCGGCGACACTTCCCACGCGAGGTCGACGCGGCCCACGTCGATCGTGTTGTCGGCGCCCTGCGGACGGATGCGGATCTCGCTCGAGGTGGTGTTGGGGATGGTCGCGGGCTGCGTGCCGCTCGTCACGCGCGGGACGCCCACGATCGTGAGGGGATTCACCGCCGCCACGTTGAAGGGGTACGTGACCCGCGGCAGCCGGTCGTTGTCGCGGAAGTCGATGCCGTAGCCGTTCACGTTGAGCGCGTCGAGCGTCGTCGTGGTCTGCACCGGGTTGTCGAACTTCGAGTCGGCGCGACCGATCTTGGCGCCCAGCTTGAGCGTGTCCGAGATCTCGTGCTCGATCGTGAGGCTGGGCTGCCTGAAGGTCGTGGAGAGCTTGTCAAAACGCGACTCGGCGCGGATGTCGACGCCGTTGTACACGCCGTAGAGCAGCGCCCCGTTCGGGGCGTAGGCCGTCTCGATCACGCTCGTCTGGGGCTTGCCGCCCTGCGCGGCGGTGCGGCTGAAGGAAATGGCCTGCAGGAAGTCCTCCTGGCGCGTCGCGTCGATCTTCGAATAGAGGTAGTCGAAGGTGAGGACCGTGGAGGCGAGAGGCTTCCACTGGAAGGCCCCCGTGAGGCCCGTGCGCTCCTGGTCGTGAGTCAGGCGGCCATAGCGCGGCAGGCGCGGGTGGAAGTTGGCCGTGCTGCGGGCGGTGTTGTAGGCGTCCGTTGCGCCGGCGGAGGCCGGCAGCCGCGACACGCCCTGCGCGGCCGGGCCGCAGGTCGTGGCGGTCGAGGTGGTCGGGTTGGCCGGCGTCACGCCCTGCGGCGCGCACCAGCCGCCGGAGGAGGCCCCGTTGTCCCACCGCACCGTGCTGAAGCCTTCCTCGAAGAGGTACCGGCTCGAGTACGCGCCGGAGAAGAGCACGCCCAACTTGCCGTCGCCGAAGCGGTTGGAGACGAGAAAGGCGACGCGCGGGTCGGTCTTCTCCGCGAGGTCGTTGTAGCGGGCCTGGGCCGCCGCGGTGGCGACGAAGCCGGGAAAGTCGAAGGGGCGGGAGGTCTGCAGGTCGATCGTCGCGCCGAGCGAGCCTTCCTCGACCTCGGCCGAGGAACTCTTCCTCACGGTGAGCGAGTTGAAGAGCTCGGCCGGGAAGACGTTGAAGTCGAAGGCGCGGCTGCGGTTGGCGCCGCCGGAGCTGTCCGTTCCGCCGGTGCTCGCGAGCGCCTCGATGCCGTTGATGCGAACGCGGACGAAGTCCCCGCCCAGGCCGCGCACCGTGATCTGGCGGCCCTCGCCCGCGTCGCGGTCGATCACCACGCCGGGCACGCGCTGCAGCGCCTCGGCGAGGTTCGTGTCCGGGAACTTGGCGATGTCCTCGGCCTTGATGACGTCGACGATGCCGTTGTCGTCGCGCTTGGCGGCGAGGGCGCTTTCGACGGAGGCCTTGAAGCCCGTGACGGTGATCTTGTCGACCGTGGCCGCTTCGGCCTTGGGGTCCGCGGGCTTGGGTGCCGCGGCCGGCGTCGCCTGCGCGAGATTCATGCGCGCCCTTTCGGCGGCCTTCCGGTCCGCTTCCCGGGCCTCCTGCGGCTCCTTGTCCGCTTCCGCCGATGCCTGCGCGAAAGCGGGCTGCGAAAGGGCCATCACGGCGAGCGCGATGGGCGTGAGCGTGAACGGGTGCGTCTTCCTCACGGGCTTCTCCTCGGTCTGTCGCGCCCTTCGCGGACGATCCGCCGGGCGCTCTCTCGGTCTTGGGCGGTAAATCGTTTCCCCCTCCTTCGCTCCCGATAGCAGGCGGTGACGGGAGCCACTTGGGAGGAAAGCGTTTTCCTACTTTAGCGAGCCGATTTCGAGCTGTCAATCCACTTCAAGAGAGAAAGCTGAGGGAACCCGTCGACGAAAAAACGTTTACCTATTTCAGGAAACAAGTTTCCCGCCATCCCGGGCGACGCTCAGCGGCCGCGGGCCCTGGCGGCTCCGCCGCGGGATGGCGCCTCGGCGGCCCGGACGCGCGTGGAGTCGCGCAGGACGAGGCGGGGCTCGAGGCGCGTGTGCCCGGGGGCGGGTGGATCCCCGCCGGCGACGAGGCGAAGCAGCAGGCGCATGCCCTCCTCTCCGAGCTTTTCGCTTTGCGTGTCCACCGTGGTGAGCGCGGGGCTGGTGAATCGGCCGAAGGGGATGTTGTCGATGCCGACGACCGAGAGGTCCTCGGGGATGCGGATGCCCAGCGTCGTCGCGACGCCCATGAAGCCGATGGCCACGAGGTCGTTGTAGCAGACCACGGCATCGGGCTTCGCCTTGCCGAGCAGCACCGTGGAGCAAACGCGCTCGCCCTCGGCAAGCGTCGGGCCCTGCGCCTCGAAGCGCGTGGGCGCCAGGCCATGGGCCGCCAGGCTGTCGGTGAGGCCGCGGATGCGCTCCTGGTCCGGCCGAGCCGGCGCGAAGCCCACGTAGGCGATGCGGCGGTGCCCTTGCTTCACGAGCAGCTCGCCGATCATGAAGGCGGCCGCATACGCGTCGATGCCGACGCTGACCGAGCCCTCCGGCGCCACGCGCCCCGAAAAGACGACGGGCTTGCCGAGCGCCAGCACGCCGGGCAGCTCCTCCTGCGGCATGCGGGTGCTCACGATGAGGCCGTCGACGCGGCGCGACAGGGCCGCGATCAGGTCCGACTCGCGGGCCTGGCTCTCCTCGGTGTCGACGAACAGGAGGTTGTAGCCGTGCTCGAGCGCGACGCGGTTCGCGCCCTTCACGATGTTGGTGAAGTGCGGGTTGAGTATGTCGAGGATCACCACGCCGATGGAACCCGTCTTCCCGGTGATCATGCTGCGGGCGAGCGGATTGGAGTGGTAGGCCAGTGCGTCGATGGCCGCCTGGATGCGGCGCTCGACCGCGGCGCTGAAGCGCTGCGTGCCGTTGATGAACTTCGAGACGGTGGCGATCGACACCCCGGCCTGGCCGGCGACGTCGCGGATCGTGGGTCGCTTCTTCATAATAAGTAAACGTTTTCGCCGCTTCGACCCTTCGCTGTCAAGTCGCGGCGGCACTTCGGCGCGATTTTTCGTTTCCCGGCTTGACAGGCGGCAAGGCCTCTGGCAAAAAGGAAATCGTTTTCCTAGCCCCGGCCCGCTCCTGGGCCCCGGCACGCCCATGGAGATCCCTTGAACCCACCCGGCAAATTCTACCGCCTGCTGCTCACCGGCGCGGCGGGCGGCCTCGGCCAAGTGCTTCGCGAGCGCCTGAAGCCCCTCGCCACCGCGCTTCGCGTTTCGGACATCGCGGAACTCGGGCCCGCGCGCGAAGGCGAGGAGGTCGTGCGCTGCGACCTCGGCAACAAGGCGGCGGTGCACGCCCTCCTCGATGGCGTCGACGCTGTCGCCCATTTCGGCGGCATTTCGGTGGAGGGGCCCTTCGACCCGATCCTCAACGCCAACATCGTCGGCGTGTACAACCTCTATGAGGCTGCGCGCAAGCACGGTGTCAGCCGCGTGGTCTTTGCAAGCTCGAACCATGTCACAGGCTTCTATCGCCAGGACCAACGCATCGACGCCGATGATCCGGTCCGCCCCGACAGCCTCTATGGCGTGAGCAAGTGTTTCGGTGAAAGCCTGTCGCGCTTCTACTTCGACCGCCACGGCATCGAGACGGTGTGCCTGCGCATCGGCTCGTCCTTCCCCGAGGCGCGCGACCGCCGCATGCTGCGCACCTGGCTCAGCTACGACGATCTCGTGCAACTCGTGACGCGATCGCTCCTTGCTCCCGATGTCGGGCACACGATTGTCTTCGGCGCCTCCCGCAACAGCGGGGTCTGGTGGGACAACCGGAAGGCCGCCCACCTCGCCTTCGATCCGCAGGACTCCGCCGACAGCCAGCGCGCACGCGTCGAGGCGGCGGGCCCGCCCCTCGACCAGGCCGACCCCGTCGCCCGATACCAAGGCGGCACTTTCGTCACCGCCGGCCCCTACGACGATTGACATGGCCGCGATCGAGTGCCTGACCGAGCCCGTGTATGCGGTGGGCGAGTCGCCCGTGTGGCAGGCGCAGGAGTCGGCGCTCTACTGGGTGGACATTCCCGCCGGAAGGATCCTTCGCCTCGATCCCGCGTCCGGCCGCCTCGATGCATGGAACGCCGCTGAACCCGTGGGTTGCATCGCGTTTGCCAGCGATGGCACCCTCGTCGCCGGGATGCAGACGGGCGTTTTCTCGCTTCGCCTGGCCGAAGGCGGCGCCGTCCTGGCCACGCGCCTCGGAACACCCGGCTTCGCCCTGCCGGGCATGCGCTTCAACGACGGGCGCTGCGACCGGCAGGGACGCTTCTGGGCCGGCACGATGCACACCGACATTCCCGCGGCCCACGCGGTGGGCTGCCTCTTCCGCTACGCCCTGCCCGCCGGCCTCACGGGCCCGGCAGTCTCGGGCCTGGTCATCCAGAACGGGCTCGCGTTTTCGCCGGCGGGCGATCGGATGTACCTTTCCGACTCGCACCCCCAAGTGCGCCAGATTTGGTGCTTCGACTATGACACCGAGAGCGGCACACCCTCGAATCGGCGGCTGTTCGTCGACATGAACGCCCATCCGGGGCGCCCCGATGGCGCGGCCGTCGACGAGGACGGCTGCTACTGGACTTGCGCCGCCGATGGCGCATGCCTGCTGCGCTTCACGCCCGAAGGCCGGCTCGACCGGAAGATCGAGATGCCCGTCAAGAAACCCACCATGTGCGCCTTCGGCGGCGCCGGCCTCGACACGCTCTACGTGACCAGCATCCGGCCGGCCGACCCCGCGGCGCTCGCGGACCAGCCCTTGGCCGGCGCCGTTTTCGCGCTCAATCCCGGCGTAAAGGGCCTCCCCGAGACGCCCTTCGCTTCCCCCGCCCGCAACCCGGAGAACACAAGATGACAACTCGATTGCTCGCCCCGCTCGCGCTCCTCGCCGCGCTCGCGCTTCCCGTCACCGCCCTGCACGCCCGCGACTTCCGCTCCGCCGATGTGCATCCGGCCGACTACCCCACCGTGCAGGCCGTGAACCACATGGGCAAGCTCCTCAAGGAGCGCAGCAACGGGCGCCTCGGCGTGCGCGTTTTCCCTTCCGGGGCGCTCGGCACGGAGAAGGACAACATCGAGCAGCTGAAGCTCGGCGGCCTCGACATGATGCGCATCAACGTCGCCCCCCTGAACAGCGTCGTGCCGGAGACGATCGCGACCGGAATGCCGTTCGTCTTCCGCAGCACGGAGCACATGCGCAAGGTCCTGGATGGCCCCATTGGCGACGAGATCCTCGCGGCGATGGAACCGCAGGGCCTCGTGGGCCTCGCCTTCTACGACAGCGGCGCGCGCTCCTTCTACACGACGAAGAAGCCGATCCGGAACGTCGCGGACATGAAGGGCCTCAAGATCCGCGTCATCCAGTCGGACCTCTTCGTGGCCATGGTGCAGGCCCTGGGCGCCAACCCAACGCCGATGCCCTACGGCGAGGTCTACACCGCGCTCAAGACGGGCATCGTCGACGCGGCGGAAAACAACTGGCCCTCCTACGAGTCGTCGCGCCACTTCGAGGCCGCGAAGTACTACAACATGAGCGAGCACTCCCTGGCGCCCGAGGTGCTCGTCTTCTCGAAGAAGGTGTGGGACACGCTGTCCAAGGAGGACAAGGCGCTCGTGAAGCAGGCGGCGCGCGATTCCGTCGCCCACATGCGCAAGCTCTGGGACGAGCGCGAGGTGAAGTCGCGCGCCATCGTGGAGAAGGCCGGATCGCAGGTCGTGGCCATCGCGAACAAGCAGGAGTTCATCGACGCGATGGCGCCGGTGTACGCCAAGTTCGCGAACACTCCAAAGCTCAAGGACCTGGTGAAACGCATCCAGGACACGAAGTAGTTCCCCAATGGCGAGGCACGCTTCAGCGCTCGGCCGCTTCAATGCGGCCCTCGCGCGCTTCGCGCTCGTCGCGTGCGTGGCCGGACTCGCCGCGATCGTGTCGGTGGTGGCCTTCCAGGTGTTCGGGCGCTACGTGTTGAACGACAGCCCCACGTGGACGGAGAACCTCGCTCTCGTGCTGGTCCTCTACGTGACGCTGATCGGCGCGGCCGTGGGCGTGCGCGACGCCGGGCACCTCGGGATGGACTCGCTGCTCGTCCTCGCCCCGGCCGACTGGCAGCGACGCCTGGGAATCGCGATCCACGCGTGCGTCGGCCTCTTCGGCGGCCTCATGGCGTGGAACGGCGCCGTGCTCGGGGAGTCGGTCGCTTCCTACAAGCTCGCCAATATCGACCTGCCGGAATCCGTGCGCTACGTGCCGCTGGTGATCTCGGGCCTGCTCATCATCCTCTTCTCGGTGGAGCACGTGATCGCCCTCGCGCGCCGAACGACGGTGGCGCGCGCATGGCACTGACGATCCTCTGCATCGCCTTCCTCCTGCTGCTCGTGCTGGGCGTGCCCGTCGCCTTCGCCATAGGGCTTTCGGCCGTTTGCGCCATCGTCTACGAGGGCATGCCCGTCGCGATGCTCTTCCAGCAGATGATGTCCGGGATGAACGTGTTCTCGTTCCTCGCGATCCCGTTCTTCGTGTTCAGCGGCGAACTGATGCTGCACGGGGGGATTGCGGAGCGGATCGTCACGTTTGCGCGCAGCGCAGTGGGCCACATCCGCGGCGGTCTCGGCATGTCCAACGTGTTCGCCTGCACGCTCTTCGGGGGCGTCTCCGGTTCGCCCGTCGCGGACGTCTCGGCCATGGGCTCTGTGATGATCCCGATGATGAAGAAGGAGGGCTACCACGTCGACTATGCGGTCAACGTGACGACGCACGCCTCGCTCGTCGGCGCGCTCATGCCGACAAGCCACAACATGATCATCTATTCGCTGGCGGCGGGCGGAAAGGTCTCGATCGGCGCGCTCATCGCGGCGGGCGTGCTGCCGGCGCTCGTACTCACGGTGTGCATGCTCATCGCGGCGTACCTCGTGGCGGTGAAGCGCGGCTACCCGGCGGGCGCTTTCGCGGGCTGGCGCACCATCGGCCTCGCTTTCGCCGCGGCGCTGCCGGGACTCGCGGTGGTGGCGATCATCCTTGCCGGCATCCTCACGGGCGTCTTCACCGCGACCGAGTCGGCCGCCGTGGCGGTGGTCTACTCGCTAGCGCTCACACTGTTCGTCTACCGCACGCTTTCCTGGGACAACTTCCTCAAGGCCGCCGCGCGCGCGGTCAAGACGACGGGGGTGGTGCTGCTGCTCATCGGCGTGTCCACGATGTTCCAGTTCCTCATGGCGCTCTACGGGGTAGCGGACCTCGCTGGCGGCGCGTTGGCGGCCGTCTCGACAAACCCGCTGGTGATCTACTTCCTCATCAACCTGATCCTCTTCCTGCTCGGCACGTTCATGGACATGGCGAGCACGATCCTCATCTGCACGCCGATTTTCCTGCCGATAGCGATGGCGCACGGCATGAGCCCGGTCCAATTCGGCATGGTCATGCTGCTCAATTGCGCCCTCGGGCTCAACACGCCGCCCGTCGGGACGACGCAGTTCGTGGGCTGCGCGATCGGGGGAATCTCGGTGGGCGAAGTGATGCGCACGATCCTGCCGTTCTACTCCGCGCTCGTTGCGGCGCTGTTGGCCGTCACCTACGTGCCGGCGTTCTCGCTCTGGCTGCCGGGGCTGCTCGCCATCAAGTAAGGGGAGCATCCCCCTTTTCTCCCTTCTATCGCTTGAGGCGATCCATGAAGTGCTTGCGGAACTTGGCGACCTTGGGCTCCACCACCATCGTGCAGTAGGGGTTGCGCCCGCCGACACGCGCGAAATATTCCTGGTGGTAATCCTCCGCCTGGTAGAAGGTCGTTGCGGCCGCCACCTGGGTCACGATCGGGTTGGCCCAGAGCCCTTCCGCGGAAAGGCGCGCAATTGTTTCGCGCGCGGCCTTTTCTTGTTCCGCGGAATGGAAGAAGATGGCGCTTCGGTACTGCGTGCCCACGTCGTTGCCCTGGCGGTTGAGGGTGGTGGGGTCGTGGATGGTGAAGAAGACGGACAGGATGTCCCGAAAGCTCACCGCCGCGGGATCGAAGGTCAGGCGCACCACTTCGGCGTGGCCGGTTTCGCCCGTGCAGATGTCCTCGTAGGTCGGGTTGGCGAGCGCGCCGCCCATGTAGCCGGATTCCACGCTTTCGACGCCCGCCAGCTGGTCGAAAACGGCTTCCAGGCACCAGAAACATCCCCCCGCAAGGGTCGCGATTTCCTTCGTCATCGATTTTTCCCGTCGGGGCGGGGAGGCGCCGCCCATTGTTAAGAAAGTACTTGCACAATCGGCTCTAAATACACAATATATTGTGACTTTTGTTTTTCAGAACTACTCGATATAGTTGATGTGGATCAAAAAAAACCGGGTGTCGCGGCCGACAATCGGTTCTCGGCCCGCCGAGGAGGCGGGAGTGACACTATAACGACACACGCTGAGAAAGGGATCACTTCATGAGCGTGGCGAAATCCCGCCGTACCGAAGCCGACATCGCCCGGCTGCCCGCACAGGAAATCAGCACCGAAGTCCTCGTCGAGAAATACGCCAAGGACGGGGAAAGGACCATCCGCGAGGTGCGCGCCCGGGTCGCCAAGGCCCTTGCCACCGTGGAATCCGAGGACCGCCGCGCCCACTGGGAAGCGCGCTTCCTCGAGGCCCAGGAGAACGGCTTCATCCCCGCCGGCCGCATCAATTCCGCCGCCGGCACCAGCCTCACCGCCACCCTCATCAACTGCTTCGTGCAGCCGGTGGGGGATTCCGTCACGGAGATCGTCGACGGCCGCCCCGGCATCTACACGGCGCTGGCCGAGGCCGCCGAGACCATGCGGCGAGGCGGCGGCGTCGGCTACGACTTTTCCGCCATCCGGCCCGAAGGCGCCTGGGTGAAGGGCACCAACTCGCGCGCGAGCGGGCCGGTGTCGTACATGCGCGTCTTTGACCGCTCCTGCGAGACGGTGGAAAGCGCCGGGGCGCGCCGCGGCGCCCAGATGGGCGTGCTGCGCTGCGACCACCCGGACATCGAGCGCTTCATCCACGCCAAGGACAAGGGCGACCTCACCAACTTCAACATCTCCGTGGGCGTCACCGACACCTTCATGAAGGCGGTGGACAGCGACGGCGACGTGGAGCTGGTGCACCGCGCCGAGCCCTCGCAGGAGGTGAAGGACGCCGGCGCCTACCAGCGCGGCGACGGACTGTGGGTGTACCGCAAGGTGCGCGCCCACGACCTGTGGGACCAGATCATGCGCTCGACGTACGACCACGCCGAGCCGGGGATTCTCTTCCTGGACCGCATGAACCGGGACAACAACCTGTATTACTGCGAGACGATCGAGGCCACGAACCCCTGCGTCACCGCGGATACGTGGGTCATGACGAGCGAGGGCCCACGGCAGGTCGCAGATCTCGTCGGCCAGCCCTTCGAAGCGCTGGTGGACGGGCGCGCCTATGCGACCGAGTCGCAGGGATTCTTCGCCACGGGCATGAAGCCGGTTCTCAAGCTGCGCACGCGCGAAGGCCATGAGCTTCGCCTCACCGCCGACCATCCGGTGCGCCGCGTCTGGCATGCCACGCGCTATCGCGCCGAGACCGAATGGGTGAAGGCGGGCGAACTGGCCGCCGGCGACCGCATCGCCCTCAACGACCATCGCTCGCTCGTCCGCTGGGGAGGCGAGTACGGCCATGCGGAGGGCTACCTGCTCGGCCTGCTGCTGGGCGACGGCCACCTGAAGCTGGACGAGGCCGTCCTCGGCGCGTGGGACGCGGACATGCGCAAGGAAGCGAACGGCCGCACGGTCGTCTCGCCCGGCGTGGCGGGCATGATGCAGGCCGCCATGGAAGCTGCACGGCAATTGCCCCACCGCAAGGACTTCCACGGCTGGCACGAGGTCGCCGGCCAACCCGGGCATTTCCGCCTGAAGCTCGCCGCCATCCGAAACCTCGCCATCGAGGTCGGCATGGGCCCCGGCGCGAAGGCGATCACGCCCAAGATGGAGTGCGCGTCGTCGGACTTCACGCGCGGTTTGCTGCGCGGATTCTTCGACGCCGATGGCTCGGTGCAGGGTTCGCAGGAAAAGGGCGTTTCAGTGCGCCTCTCGCAGGTCGACATCGACCGGCTCCGCGCCGCGCAGCGCATGCTCGGCCGCCTGGGCATCGCCTCCACGATCTACAGCAACCGCCGCGAGGCCGGCGAGCGACCGATGCCCGACGGGCACGGGGGGCACAAGACTTACCCGACGCAGGCCATCCACGACCTCGTGATCGCCAACGAGAACCTCGAGCGCTTCGCAGACCTCGTCGGCTTCGCGGATGCCGAGAAGGCCGAGCGTCTCGAGATTGCTCTCGCCAGCTACCAGCGCGCCATGAATCAGGAGCGCTTCTTCGCGACCATCGCATCCCTCGAGGACGACGGCGTCGAGGCCGTGTACGACGTGACGGTTTCCGACGCGCATGCCTTCGATGCGAATGGTCTGTACGTATCGAACTGCGCCGAACAACCCCTCCCCGCCTACGGCTGCTGCTGCCTCGGCTCCATCAACGTCGCGCTCTTCGTGAAGAACCCGTTCGAGGACGACTGCACCTTCGACTTCGAGGCCTTCGGCAAGGTG
>Ga0114939_10000926_pt1 | contig 23728 bp, 18 predicted proteins | sample AshMeaCrysSpring_FD_87196 | JGI IMG/M metagenome (GOLD analysis project Ga0114939, IMG submission 87196) | Groundwater microbial communities from Big Spring, Nevada to study Microbial Dark Matter (Phase II) - Ash Meadows Crystal Spring | ecosystem: Environmental > Aquatic > Deep subsurface >...
GCGGTGAAAGTGTTCAGCGACTGAAAGCGGCCTTCGCGGTCCACGGTGAAGATGAGGTCTTCGGCGCTCTCCACGAGCGAGCGGTATTTTTCCTCGGATTTGACCAGAGCGTCGGTCTTCGCCAGCACCTTGGCTTCCAGCACGCTCGACCAGCGGTTTTCGAGCCAGATGATGGCGGCCGCACCGAGAATCACCGCCAGCACCACCACCCCCTGCAGCAGCAGCAGTCGGAAGGACCCACGGCTCAAGGCGTCCTCGACCTCCGACTGCGGCGCCACCACCGCCACCGACCAGAAGCGGGGCGGGCTGTCGGCGATATGGATCGGGCTGTAGGCGATCAGCTTCTTGGTCGGCCCGGTGTAGCCGCGGTGCCAGCCCGAGTAGTACCAGCCGGTGCCCTGCTCGCCCTTGAGCATCTTCTCTTTCTGGATGAAGTGGATGCGCACGCTGGAAACGTCGGGGAATTTTTCGGCGCGGACCTCAAAGGCATTCTGGCTCAGGAAGTCCGAGTTGGGGTGGTAGATGAATCGGCCCTCCTGGTCGATCACCCACGCATAGCCGGTCTTGCCGGATTGAATGGGCCTGACGATGGAGGACAGGAGCGCCGATACGTTCAGATGCAGCACCAGGATCCGTTCGGCGCCCGGCGTCATGCGGACGGCAATCATCAACTCTTCGGCCGACGCGGCGGCCGTCACCGGCGAGACCCAGAAGCCGGGCTCCTCCGCCGAGGTGAAGCGCACGGCGTCGTAGCGCTCGGTCGCCGGCCGGCCGGCTTCCGATCCGCCGCCTAGGAGGCCGGTGGTGAAGAGGCGGCCGCCCGCCCGATCAACGAACGCTACGCGGCGCACGAGGGGTTCCGGCAGCTGCGTCAAGCCCTGCTTCAACACGTCGCCGACCTCCAGGAGGTCGGCGGATTTTTCGCGCAGCGTCCGGGCCAGAAAGTAAAGGTCGCGCTTGACCTCCCCGATTTCGCTTTCGATGCGGGCCTTGGCCGTCTGTGCGATGGCCATCTGCTGCGCGTTGAACTGGTCCGTCACGACGGCGTTCATCTCCTGCGCCGTCCAGACGCCCAGGAGGATCCCCGTCGCCAGGAGCAGAATCACGGCGATGTAGACGAAGACGACGATCGTGCGGCCGGCCAGCGTGTCTTTGGAAATCTGCATCTGAATATCTGTATCCAGAACCCCTTTCCGCGCATTCGTTCGGGCCATCTTAGCTGTTTTTCGAAAAAGCGCAAGGCAGCGGCGGCCATCGGTGGGTTCAGGGCGGTTGGAAGGGCTGCCGGATTTTTCGAGGCCGACCGCGGGAGGGGGACGCCGGGCGACGCTGTTTTTCTCGACAACCAAATGCGGGAGGGACTCTCGTCGCAAGGCTCGCGGATAGAGAGCCACTCCCGCATTGCTGTGGGCATGCCGCGCTGGTAGGCCCCCCTCCGGAAACAGCGCGGCGGGAATGATCCTAATCGGCCATTTCGCCCGCGAATTTGCTCCGGAACGCCCGTGCGACCAGGTCGGCGGCGAGTTTGGGCCCGCTCAGATGGTCGAAGTTGAAGACCAGGTCGAACTCGGCGGCCGGCGCGTCCTTTTTGCCGAAGGCTTTGCGGAAGAAGGCCTGCTGCTCCCGGTCGATTTTTCCCAGAGTCTTGACCGCCTCCTCCCGGCTGACGTTGAGAAGCGATGCCAGGCGTTCGATCCGGAAGGGATCGGAGCAAATGAAGCGCACGGCCAGAACCCGCTCGCGCGGCAGCACGAGGTGGGTGCCTCGCCCGACGAAGATGGTGGAGCCCAGCATGGCCAGGGAGTAAACCGCGCTCGCCAGATTGCGCAGATAGTCGTCCATCTGGAACGATTTCTTGCCGAACAGCAGGGCCGACAACTCAACGGTTTTGCCCGGGTAGAGCTCGTCGTAGAATTTGACGGTCTCCTTGTCCAGCTCCGTCCGGCCGCTCATGAGCTCCAGGATCTCGCGGTCGGCCACGCGCAGATGCAGCTTCTTGGCGAGGATGTCGGCCACCTCCAGGGCGCCGACGCCGATCTTGCGCGAGAAGCAGATGCAGGGCGGGATCTCGGTGGGGGCCCCCTGCTTCCGCTGCAGCTTCTGGTGCCGAGCTTCCCACTCCTGGGCATACCGGGCCGCCACTCTTCCGGCTTCGGGCCGTTTCCGGGCGTAGGTGCCGGGAACATACGGGGTGCTGGGGTTGAGCATCATCATGGCGTACCTCCCTCTGTTGGGATTGCTGTCTTGGCAAAGGCAGCGTCTCTGGAGCCTGCCGTCGTGCGGCCCTGCATGCCTCCCCGCGGGCCGGCTCGCTGCGGATGAGCGCCAGCACGCGGTCGGCGGCCGGGGCCACCAGGGACGAGGTCTGCGGCGACAGACGGCGCTGTGGATCGAAGCAATGCCCGCGCAGCGAAACCAGATGCGCGATGCGCTCCCTCCCAAAGATGCACTGCATCAGCCAGAGAAACATGGCGGGCGGCAGCAGGTGGCTCAGGACGGGCGGCTGGCACAGCGGCTGCAGGCGCCGAGCGACCAGCGGCCGGGCGTCCGAGCTGAAATGGGCGTCGACCAGCACCAGGCGGCGGCAGGCGGCGGCATCGTGGGCCAGTTCCGGCGTCAGCTGCGGCACGAAGACGACGGCTTCGGCGCCCAGGCGGTCCAGGCCGCTCTCGTCCTCCGCAAGCGGCGGCTGGCCCAGGCGCGCGCGCACCCGGTTGACCACATGAAAGGCCGCCCCGTCGTCGCCGCGGTCGAGGTTGCCGTAGCCGATGACCCATGAGCGCCACATGTCGGTTCACCGTTTCATATTAAGACCGATAAAATCCGAAATCCGAATATCGAAACCCGAAACGGGGCTGAATTCGGAAGGCGGAAGGCGGAAGTCGGAGAATCCTTCGACTCCAACTTCCTTGTTTCCGCCCTCCGCCTTCGTAACCGGACCTTATTCATCGCGTTGCGTTCAACGCCCAGCCCAGGCGAGGACCCTGCCGTCCGGCCCCACCATCGTCATTTCCAGCGGCATCTTCCCCAACGCATGGGTCGAGCAGGAAAGGCAGGGGTCGTAGCAGCGCACGGCGGCCTCCACCCGGTTGAGCATGCCTTCCGGGACCTCCGGGCCGCGCACGAAGGCCTTGGCGACGCTGTCCACCGCCCGGTTCATGGCCCAGTTGTTGTGCCCGGTGGCGACGATCAGGTTGACGCGCGTGAGCAGGCCGTCGCCATCCACACCGTAGTCGTGGATCAGGGTGCCCCGCGGCGCCTCGATCACCCCGACCCCCTGCGGCCGCAGCCCCGCCGGGCCGTAGACCCGCAGGTCGGTGGAGAGAATCTCGGGATCCGCGAGCAGCTGTTCGATGCGCTCCAGGGCGTAGACCAGCTCGATCAGGCGCGCATAATGGTAGAAGAGCGAACCCTCCACCGGCCGCCCGTTGCCGAGCTGCCGGAAGCGCTTGAACTCTTCCCCGGCGAGCGACGTCCCGATCCGGTCGACGACATTCAGCCTCCCCAGCGGACCTACCCGGTAGGCCCCCTGCGGCCATCCCTGCTGGCGGTAGTAGGGAAACTTCAAGAACGACCAGGGTTCCACGTGTTCGGCCACATAAAGCAGGTAGTCCTCGGGTTTGAACTGATTGATGCGGCTTCCGTCCGGGCCGCAGACCCGGATCTGGCCGCCATAGAGCGAAAGGCCGCCCTTGGCATCGACCAGCCCCATGTAGCTGGAAGGGAAGGCGGCGAAGCTCAGCGCCAGATCGCGGTTGCGCTCGACCCAGTTCGCCAGCAGGCCCACCCCCTCCATGGCCACGCCGAGCTGAGCCTCGATCTCCGCGGCGATGGCGTCCCGGTCACCGGCGCTCAGCGGCGCGTTGACCCCGCCGGGCACGGCCAAGTTGGGATGCACGCGTTTGCCGCCGAGCCGTTCGATGATCTGCTGGCCGAAGCGCCGCAGCCCCACCGCTTTCAGCGCCAGAGCGGGGTCGGTCGCGATGATTCCGAACACATTGCGCACGGCCGGGTCGGCGTCGAACCCCAGGACGAAATCCGGGCCGGCCAGATAGAAGAAATGCATCCCGTGGGATTGGACGAACTGCCCCATGTGCATGAGCTCGCGCAGCAGCATCGCCGGCCGGGTCGGGCCGGCCCCCCAGATGACATCGCAGGCCTTGGCGGAGGCCAGATGGTGGCTGACCGGGCAGATCCCGCAGATGCGCTGGGTGATCTGCGGCATCTCGAAATAGGGGCGGCCTTCGCTGAACTTCTCCAGCCCGCGGAATTCGTCTACGTGCAGGTAGGAACGCTCGACCTCGCCCTTCTCGTTGAGGTGCAGGGTGATGCGGGCGTGCCCCTCGATGCGGGTGACGGGCTCGATCGTGATTTTTTGCGCGCTCATAAAGCTCTTCTCCCGGGTATCCGTTTTAAGTGTTAGGTTTTACGTGTTACGTGTTGGCACAAGATCATGTGTCTTTATAAGTCAGCCCCCCCATTCCCCCCAGGCGCTTAAAAACTTAAAACCTAAAACTGAATACGGATCTTTTACTTCAGTCATATCTTAAATGCTGCGGCGGCAGCACCACCGGAATCCGCCCGGCCAATACTTCCGAGAACACGTAGTAGAAATCGTCCGGCCTCGGGGGGCAGCCGGGGAGAAAAATGTCCACCTTCACGACCTCGCCGACGCCGGTGACGTGCGGCAGGGGGCGTCCGAGTTCCGGCGAATCCGGTATCCGGCCGTCGACCGTGCTTTCGGTCTCAATGTAGGCGCGTTTCAGTGCGGCCGAGGTGCCGACCAGGTTGCGGGCGGCGACGATCCCGCCGAAGGTGGCACAGTCGCCCACCGCCACCAGATAGGTGCAGCGCGCACGCATCCGGCGGGCGACCTCGATGTTATGGGTGTTGCTGATGGCGCCCGTGAGCACCCCGACCGTGACCCCGCTCTCCGGCGGGTGCTTGAGATCGGTCACCGGGCTCGATGTGAACGTGACGTGGTTCAGCAGCTCCAGGATGCGCTCGTCCATGTCCAGCAGGGACATGTGGCAGCCGGCGCAGGCGGCCAGCCAGTCGGTTGCGATCAATACCTTGGACATGTTCGTTCTCCTTCTCAGGCATCACACCGGGGAAGCTCGGACCGGGCCGCCCTGGCATCCAGCCCCAGCCGCTCGGCCAGGCGACCCAGAATGTCCCAGTCCGAGCGCGACTGCCCGGACGGCGGCAGCGCCGCATGGGCACGCACCAGGGTCCCGTCCGTGGTGGTGAACCCGCCGGAGCGTTCCAGCCAGGTGGCCATCGGCAGTGCCACGTCGGCGCGCTCGGTCAGGGGCGAGACGTAGCTGGCCATGGCGATGACGAACGCCGAGGGGCTGATCCGTGCGGCCGTCTGATCCAGGGCGCCGTTTTCATCGGCGGCCGCGATGAACAGGCAGCTGCAGTCGGCCGGGTCCAGGCGATCGATCAGGCCATGGGCCGCGGCCGCAACGGTGTTGGCCCCGGGCACCAGGGGAATGAACCGCGCCTTCGGCGTCCTTTTCTGCAGCAGGTCGGCCTCGCTCTTGCGCAGGCCGGCGCCGTAGATGACCACGGGGCTGGCGGCAGCCATCGCCAGGTCGACGGCGATGGCCATGTCCCGCGGCCGGAAGGACACCTCGGCGAACGCGGCCAGCTCCGTCGGTCGGCTCTCGACGGTCACCAGGCGCGCTCCGCGGTCCACGGCCCGTTTGATGAAAAACGACGCCACCGGCTGTTCCCGGGCCGGGTCGGCTTCGACCAGGAGAATGAGGTCGCCGCCGGCGATGTCTGCCAGCTTCCCGCAGGCAGGCAGCGGCGGCAGCCACGGGGGATCGCCGAAGGACCCCCGGCGGGCGACCCGCAGCTGCTTGATGAAAATCGCGTGCAGCAGCGCCAGGGCCTCGTTCGTGAGCCGGGTGCTGGTAAGCAGCCCCAGCCGATGGGGGGATCCGTGGTGCAGGCGCCGGGCCACCTCGGCCAGGGCATGGTTCCAGCTGGCCCGAACGCTGCGGCCGTTTTCCCGGTTCAGCGGGTCGAGGAGACGGGTCCGGCGGTCCTGCAGGGCCTCGTAACGCCCCCGCCGGCACAGAAGTCCGCCGTTCACCGGGGCCTCCCAGCGGCTTTCCAGGCACAGGACCTGTCCGCGGTGCATCACCACGTTCAGTCCGCATCCCAGGCTGCACTGCGTGCAGACGGTGGCCACCCGCGCGACGTCGCTCGGCCGGGCCATGAACGCGCTGCGCTTTCCAACCAGTGCGCCGGTCGGACAGACCTCCACGCAGGTGCCGCAGCCGACGCAGCTGGACTCCCCCAGCGGCACATCCATGTCCGCGCACAGCATGGTGTGCGCGCCGCGCCGGCGCAGATCCAAGGTGTGGTTGCCCACCAGCTCCGCACAGGCCCGCACGCAGCGGCGGCAGAGCACGCAGCGGTTGTGGTCCAGGAGGTGATGGGGCGCCGAAGCGTCCACCGCGAAGCGCTGGGTGTAGGTCGGATAGACCCAGTGATCCAGGCCGTAGCGGTATCCCAAGGCCTGAAGCTCGCAGCCGCCGCTCATTTCGCACGCCATGCAGAAATGGTTGCGTTCGGAAAACAGCAGTTCGAGCACGAACTTGCGGGCGCGCACGACTTTCGGGGATTCGGTCTGGATCTCCATGCGGTCGGCGACCGGAAAGGTGCAGGCCGGCTGCAGGGCGCGCTGGCCGGAGACTTCCACGAGGCATACGCGGCAGCCGCCGCTCGGCGCCAGCGCCGGATGATGGCAGAGGGTCGGGATGTCGATTCCGGCCGCCTTGGCCGCCTGGAGCACGGTTTGGCCTGGCTGGGCGGAAACCTTTTGACCGTTGATCGTCAGCGTGATCGAGCTCATGTCTCTGCCTCCGGTTAAGTGGGCATAGGGCATAGAGCCCGGAGCATAGGGTAATCCCTTTATTGACCCCATGCCCTATGCTCTATGCCATTGTTCCTTGCGGCCTGCCACCTTCTATAGCGCCTGCGCGTGGGCATCCGGTGTTGACATCGCAGGCGTTTGCCTGCGCTGCTGGCCCCATTCGAGGTCGCACCGCAGGCAGCGCCGGCATTCCGCGCGGATTTGGGCTTCCTGGGCCGGCAGCTCCACCTCCGCGAAGCTGTCCGCACGCTCGGCCACCGGGGAAAGGGCCGTCAGCAGGCGCGGCGTTTCGCTGTGCTCTTCCATGTTCCATGTGAGCGGCGGCAGGCGCGTTTCCAGGGGGATGGCCACTTTGGCGAGGGTCCCGGTGGAGAGATAAAGGTCCACCTCCCGGGCCGCCCGGTTGCCCTGGGCCACGGCTTCAATCACCGAGGCCGGCCCGCTCACGGCATCCCCGGCGGCGAACACCCCCGCCCGGGTCGTCGCCAGCGAGTCGCCCACCTTCAGGGTCGAGTCGCGATTGGTTTCGAGGCCGGCCTCGAGCACGCAGGCCTTGTCCGGCTCCTGGCCGATGGCCGGTATGACCACATCGACGGCCAGGGTCTGCGGCCCTGTTTTCACGGGCACCGGCCGCCTTCGGCCGGTGGCGTCGAATTCCGACAGCCGCTGCGGTTGGATCTCCAGCGCCGTGACGCTCTCGGGGCCGAGCACGCGCACCGGAGCGCTCAGGAAGTGGAACGTGATGCCTTCCTCGCGGGCGGCCTCGATTTCCTCGGGGTAGGCCGGCATGTCCTGGCGGGTGCGTCGGTAGACGATGTGCACTTCGGACGCCCCCAGCCGCCAGGCCGTGCGGGCGGCGTCCACGGCCACATTGCCGCCGCCGATGACCGCCACGCGCTGGCCCCTGATCGAAGGGGCGCGCCCGAGAGCCACGTCCCTCAGGAAATCGGTGCCGTTGACGACCCCCGTCGTTTCCTCGCCCGGGATTCCCAAGCGCAGGCCGCGATGGGCCCCGATGGCCACGATCACGGCCTTGAAGCCCTCGCGGTCGAAGAGATCCTCCAGGCGGAAATCCCGGCCGAGGGCGCGGTTGCATACGATCTGCACGCCCGCCTGGCGGATGTGCTCGATTTCGCGGTTGAGCACCTCCCGGGGCAGGCGGTAGGCGGGGATGCCCACGGCCATCATGCCGCCCGGGACCGGCAGGGCTTCGAAAACCGTCACCGGAAACCCCGCCTGGGCCAGGCGCAGGGCGGCGGTGAGACCCGCCGGGCCCGACCCGATCACGGCCACTTTCTCGCTGCGGGCGGGTCGGGGTCCGGCGGGGAACCATGGGGCGGCCGCTTCGTGATCGGCCATGAAGCGTTTGATGGCGCGGATGCCGACCGGCGCGTCGATGTCCCCCCGGCGGCAGCGCTGCTCGCAGAAGGCCGGGCAGACCCGGCCGCAGATCATGGCGAAGGGATTGCGCTCGCGGTGGACCGCGAGCGCCTCGGCGAAGCGCCCCTCGGCGGCGAGGCTCACGTAGGTCGGTACGTCCACGCCGGCCGGGCAGGCGTTCAGACAACGCGCCGGCGCCAGTTCCTTGCAGGAGCCGGCCGGGCAGCGCTTGTCCTCGATGTGGGCGATGAACTCGCGTTCGAAGTAGCGCAGCGCCGCCATGACCGGGCCGGGGGTGAGCTGACCGAGAGCGCACAGGGCCGCCTGTTCCATGCCTTCGGCGATGGCGCGGATCGCGGCGAGGTCCTCGCGGCGGCCCTGGCCGGCGCAGATGCGGCTCAGGATTTCCAGCATGCGCTTGCCGCCGGCGCGGCAGGGCACGCACTTGCCGCAGCTTTCGGCCGTGGCAAAGGTCAGGAAGAACTTCGCGAATTCCACCATGCAGGTGTCCTCGTCCACCACGATCATGCCGCCCGAGCCCATGACCGCCCCCACCTCCCGCAGCGAGTCGAAGTCGACCTTGACGTTCAGGAACTGCGGGGGGATGCAGCCGCCGAGGGGCCCGCCGGTCTGGACGGCCTTGAACTGCCGGTCGCCGATGATGCCGCCGCCGATGTCGTAGATGATCTCCCCCAGGGTGATCCCCATGGGCACTTCCACCAGCCCGGTGTTGCGGACCTTGCCGGTCAGCGCGAAGATGGCCGTACCGGGGCTCTGGGGCGATCCGATGCCGGCGAACCAATCGGCTCCGTTCAAAATGATCTGGGGCGTCATGGCGTAGCTCTTGACGTTGTTGAGGTTGGTGGGCTTGCCCCAGAGCCCCGAGACCGCCGGGAACGGCGGCCGCGGACGGGGCTCCCCGCGCCGTCCCTCGATGGAGGCGAGCAGGGCGGTCTCCTCCCCGCAGACGAAGGCGCCGGCGCCTTCCTTGACGGCGAGATCGAAGCTGAAGCCCGATCCCAGGATGTTCTCGCCGAGCAGCCCGAGCGCCCGCGCCTGGTCGATGGCGACATGCAGGCGCTTGACGGCCAGGGGGTATTCCGCACGGCAGTAGACGAAGCCCTGGCGGGCGCCGATGGCATAGCCGGCGATGGCCATGCCTTCCAGCAGGCTGTGGGGGTCGCCCTCGATGATGCTGCGGTCCATGAAGGCGCCGGGGTCCCCCTCGTCGGCGTTGCAGACCACGTACTTGGGCTGGCCCGGCGATCGGCTGGTGAACTCCCACTTGAGCCCGGTGGGGAACCCGGCCCCGCCGCGGCCGCGCAGACCCGAGGCCTTGACCTCGGCCAGGACCTGCTGGGGCGACATTTCTCCCAGGACCTTGGCCAGGGCCGCATAGCCGTCGCGGGCGATGTATTCGCGGATGTCCTCCGGGTCGATCATGCCGCAGTTGCGCAGCGCGATGCGCTTCTGCTTGGTGTAGAAGGGGATCTCGCTGTAATGGGGGATGGCCCGGTGGCTGAGCGGCTCCCGGTAGGCCAACCGCTCGACAATGCGGCCCTTGAGCAGGGTCTCCTCCACGAGATGCGGGACATCTTCGGGCTTGATCTGGCAGTAGAAGATGCCGTCCGGATAGATCATCACGACGGGGCCCATGGCGCAGAACCCGCGGCAGCCGGTCTGGACCACGCGGATTTCTTCGTCCAAGCCGCGGCGGTGGATCTCGCCCTTCAGGGCCACTATGACATCCCGGGCCTGCGAGGCCGCGCAGCCCGTGCCCTCACAGATCATCACGTTGGATCGCAGCAGCGCTTCAGCCATTTGACAGCCTCCTTTGCTAGTCCTTTCCCAGTCGGCCCACCACCCACTCGGTGACCACGCGCCCGTTGATCAAATGCTCTTCGATCAACCGCGGGATCATGTGCGGCTTCACCGGGCCGTACGTGATGCGGCTGCCCTCCGCCTGCTCGATGTCGACCAGCGGCTCGGAGGCGCACATGCCGATGCAGCCGACCGTGGTGACGTGGGCGTCGATCTCGCGCCGCTGGAGTTCCGCCACGATGGCCTGCAGGGTCTCGCGGGCGCCGGCGGCGATGCCGCAGGTCCCCATGCCGACGATGATCCGGGTGCCGGTCTTCATGCGCATGCGGATGCTGCGCCGGGAGTCCTCCTGGAGTTTTTTGAAATCCTCTATGCTCATGAGCTTGGGCATGGGTTCGGTCCTCGCTTTTCAGGGTTCAAAATCCAGGTGACAGGGTTCGGGGTTCAGGGTTCGGGAAAAAAATTTTTGGCGCGTGCCTTGGGGGTTCCTGAACCCCGAACCCTGAACCCTGCGGCCCGCCTTTCACGCCAGCCCCTTCAAAATCGCGCTCATCTTTTCGGGCGCGAGCTTGCCGATGGTCTGCTCGTCCACCACGGCCACCGGCGCCAGGCCGCAGGAGCCCAGGCAGTAGACCACTTCGCAGGTGACGCGGTAATCGGACGTGGTGCCGCCGGCGGGCACCCCGAGGTCCCGCTCCATGCGTTCTATGATCTTCGCCGCCCCGCGGACATGGCAGGCCGTGCCGTCGCACTGGCGCACGATGTGCCGGCCGCGGCGGGTCAGATAGAACTGGGAATAGAAGGTTGCCACCCCATATATCCTGCTCAGGGGCACGTGCAGGCCCGCGCTGATCTGCCGCAGCACTTCCGGCGGCAGGTAACCATAGATTTTCTGGGCCTTCTGCAGAACCGGGATCAGGGAGCCTCTCTGCCCCCGGTATTCGCTGAGAATGGGCTCCAGTCGGGAGAGGTCCGGTTCGGCGTTCGCGCTCATACGGGTCTCGGTCATGGTTTGGCCTCCTTACGAAGTCGCCGCCGCTGCAATCGGCAGGTGCACCACGAAAATCGTGCCGGCGCCCTCCTCGCTTTCCACGAGAATCCGGCCGCCGAGCTGATCGGTGATTTCCTTCACGATGGCCAGCCCCAGGCCCGTGCCGACCTCCTCCATGGCCTTGGCGTTCTCGGACCTAAAAAACTCGGTGAACAGCCGCGGGCGGTCGGCTGCGGGGATCCCGATGCCGGTGTCGCTCACCTCGAGGCGCACCGTCCCGTTCGCCCGGCTGAAGCGCACTTCCACCGAGCCCTCGGCGGGGGTGTACTTGATGGCGTTGGACACCAGATTCTCGACCATCTGTTCGACGGTTTCCAGCCGGCCGCGGACGTCGGGGAGACCCTCCGGCAGGCTCACCTGGAAGCCGATCCGCTTTTCGGCGGCCTTGTCCTGGAACGTCCGCCGGACGCGCCGGGCCAGCGCCGCCAGCTCCGTGACGCCGGATTCGATCTCGCCGCGCTGGCGGTTGCGGGAGAGCGTCATCAGCTCGTTGACCAGCGCCAGCATGGTGCGCGCCCGGCGATCGAGCCGCCGCAGGTATTCGCCCTGGCGGTCGTTGACCGGGCCGAGGTAGCCGTCGCGGACCACTTCGAGAATGCTCAGCATCCCCGCCAGCGGCGCCCGCAGGTTGTGGGCGACCTTCATCATGAACCACGTGCGTTCGTGGCTCATGGCCGTGACGGCCTCGTAGGCCCGGGCGTTTTCCACGGCCACGGCGACCAGGCGCGCGGCCAGGCGGAAAAAATTGACTTCCTCCGCGGCGAATCGGTCCGGCGTCTCGCAGTAGGCCCCGAGGATGCCGATCACCCGTCCTTCCAGGTTCAAGGGCACGAAGAGCACCGACCGGAAATTCGCCTCCGAAAGGGCCTCGCCGAACTGGAACATCTCGGTCGCGGTGACCCGGCCGGTGACGAAGGGCTCGCCCTGGATGATGCGCTTGTTGAGCGGGCTGCGCTCGACCTCCACGACCTTCTCCCGAATCATGCGCTCCGGCAGCCCGAAGGCGGCCGCATAGCGCAGCAGCTTGCCGTCCTCGCTGAGCAGCTTGACCGAGACGCCCTTCACCTGCATGACCAGAGCCACCTCCGAAACGGCCGTTTCCAGCACCCGGTTCAGGTCGCGCACCGAGCCGATGGTTTCCAGAATGGAAAAGATGCCTTGCAGCCGCCGGTTGAAAACCGCTTCCGTCTGCCGGAGGTGTTCCAGGTCCTTGACCTGCCGTCGCCAGCTGCCGGCGGCGGACCCGGCGAGGCCGGTGGTGAGAAGCCCCACGGCTGCGATCATCCCCAGGGATCCTAACGCCTGCGCCGGATGGGGGCTCGCCACGAGGTCGGCGCCCTGGTAGGCAACGGGATGGTGCGGCAGCCAGCCGAAGAGCTCCGATAGCGCCGTCAGGCCCAAGGCGGCCAGGACGGCGGCGCAGTACCGGTAAGCGGTGGGCTTGGGCAGCAGCAACGCGACGAAGAAGATCGGCAGCAGGCAACCGGCCGCGAGCGGGCTGGTGGCCCCGCCGCTGAAATACGCAGCTGCCCAGAAGGCGGCGCCGTCGATGACCGCCTGCCAGGCCACCAGCTGCCGGCGCATCGGGCGGGTTCGGGTCTGCCGGTCTACCAGGCCGGAGAAGCGCCGGCAGACAAGGACGTTGCCGGCGAGAAGGAAGAGGGCGACGAGAACCAGGGGCCCCGCCGCGAAAACAACCCCGGCGGCCCGCGCCGCCCCGACGGCCGCCAGCAGGACTATCGCGGCCGCCCAGCGGATCCGCACCGGCCACCAGCAGAGGGTTGCGGCCGCTCCCCGATCGGCGTCCGGTTCGGCATCGTGCGCTACCGTACCCATCACCTTCCCTCCTCCGGCGTGGAGTGGGTTGGGGTGAGAACTCGATCCAAGAAATGGCTCCCGGCGGCGGTCAGCCGCCGGGAACCATTTTTCTGGACTTGAAAATGGCTTCGATCTTGGCGAGCAGCTTTTTCGTGTCCAAGGGCTTTTCAAACAGCCATTCCACCGGCCACTGCTCGCCCAGGATGAATTGGAAGGGGCCGGGTCCCTCCGTGCGCACTTTTTCGAGAAAGGCCGTCAGCATGATGATGGGCAGCTCCCTGAATTCGGGGTCCTCCTTCAATTTGAAGGCCAGTTCGAATCCCTCCGTGTCCGATGCCATCATCACATCCAGCAGCATGAGATCGGGCTTGCAGCGTGACAGCAGCTCCAGCGCCTCCTTGCCGCTGGAAGCCGCCTGCACCTCATACCCGTTGCTTTCCAGGATGATCCGCGACGTCGCTACGATGTCCGGATCGTCGTCGACCACGAGAATAAGGCCTTTGCTAGTCATCACTCCCCGCCTCCTCGGCTTGACGAACATGCCGGCTGGCAGCGCCTGAAAGGGTTCCGGGGTTCAGAGATCAGGGTTCGGGGTCCAGAAAGTCCGCAACGTCTGACACCTTCATTCCATTGCTTTGAACGGATTCACCACCATTACCGGCACGGGCGCGGATTTGACCACGCGCTCCGCCACCGAGCCGAAGATGACCTTGTCGAGGCCCTTGCGGCCGTGCGTCCCCATGACCACCAGATCGATCCCGTGGGCGGCGATGTAGCCGAGGATCTCCTCGGACGGATCGCCGGCCACCACCTGCGTCTTGGCGCTCGTAGGGGCGGCGAAGTGCTCGTCGGCGAATTCGTAAAGGCGTTTCTCCGCTCCCTCGATCACCTCTTTTTCGAACTGGCTGACCGAGGGATGGGGCACGTACATGCTGGTGAAGTAATCGAACACCCGTGCGACGAACAGCAGATGCACCCGCGCGTCGTACCGGCTGGCCAGGCTCTTCACGAACGGGACAATCTTGGCCGACGATTCCGACAGATCCACGGGAAAGAGAATCTTCTTGAAGTCATGCATGCGTCGTCTCCTTTCTCTTCTACGGCGTGTGAAGGATCTCCCGCCTCAAAGACGCCGCTCGGCCGCAGGGCGCCGGTTTCAGAATATCTCTCGGCGGTTTTCGCGGTGGTCCACCAGATAGAGCAGGGTGGCCGCCTTGGCAAGCTCCTCCTTCAGGCTTTTCAGGCGGGACCGCTCAATGCCGTGCATGCGGATGTAGACCTTGCGGTAGCCCGCCGGAACATTTTCGTAGGAGCTCAGGATGCTCACCATGCGGCCGCCGTAGCGGCGGATGATGTCCGCCAGCTCTTTGATCGAACCGGGCCGGTCCTCGGTCAGGAACGCGAACTGGATGCCGCGCTTGCCGACACCGGTCAGGGCGATCAGCACGCGGAACAGATCGGTCTGGGTGATGGTGCCGACCACCTGCCCGTCTTCGTCCACCACCGGAGCGCCGGATATCTTGTTGTTCAGCAGCACTTCGGCGGTTTCCTCCACCGTCAGGTCCAGGGGCACGGAGATGGGGTTTTTGGACATGATGCTCTTCACCTTGATCTTCGAGATCAGGTAAAGCAGCTCGTGAACATCCAGGGTGGTGGCATCCGAGGCGGAGGCCCGCTTCAGGTCGCGGTCGGTCACCACGCCGACGAGGCTGCCGTTTTTCAAGACCGGCATCATGCGGATGTTGTGCTGCTTCATCAGCTTGAGGGCGTCCTGCATGGAATCGTCCTCGTTGACGGTGATCACGTCCTTGCTCATCCAGTTTCTGACCAGCATCCTTGCACCTCCGTTGGAGTCCCCGGTGAAAGGCGGGGAGAAATCCGCCCGGCAATCCGCCGTCGGCGATGGTGATTGAGGGGTAGGGTGGCCGGGGCACCCTCCCGGTTGTGTTCAGCTCTCGAAAAAGCAAAGCATGTGCCATGGTCGGGCCGGTTGCACAATGGTTACAACTATTGGATTTTATGCTGGTTTCAGGTGAGCGCCGCGGACGCTCGGAGAGCGGCGGACTGTCCGGTAATTTTACAGGGCGTAAACCGTGGAGGCAGGCGGGGCGTTCAGTCGGTCGGGTCGCCTTCGACCGAGGTCCTCAGCCGCAGCCGGTATTTCTCGATTTTGGAATGCAGGGTCGGCCGCGATAGCCCCAGCAGCCGGGCGGCCTGCGAGCGGTTGCCGCGGGTCACGTTCAGGGCCTCCCCCACGAGGATGCTCGCGAAATGATCCATGATGGTGTCGAACTTGTTGGCCTCCGGGCGGGTGGCGATCGTCTCGCGCACCCACTGCCGCAGCACCTCGTCGGTGTCCCGCAACGATGCGCCGCCGGGCACGCCGGTGCCGGCGGCGGCCGCCTGGAGGATATCCTGAGGCCGGATGGGACCGCCCCGGTTGAAGATGAGGGCCTTCTGGATCGCGTTGGCGAGCTCGCGGACATTTCCCGGCCAGGGATGATTCCGGAGGATGCTCATGGCGTCCCGGGCGATGCCGGGGTTGTCCATGTCCAGCTCCGCCGCGTGGCGGGCGAGGAAGTAGTCCACCAGCAGCGGGATGTCGTCCGCCCTTTCCCGGAGCGGGGGCAGGACAATCGTCACCACCTTCAGGCGGTAGTACAGATCTTCGCGAAAACGGCCCTGCTGCAGGGCCGCTTCGAGATCGCGGTTGGTGGCGGCGATGATGCGCACGTCCACCGGAATAATGTCCCGGCCCCCCAGCCGCTCGACGCTCTTTTCCTGCAGCAGGCGCAGGATCTTGGACTGGATGCCGAAGGGCATGTCGCCGATCTCATCCAGGAAAACGGTCCCACCGTGGGCCTGTTCGATTTTTCCCACCCGCCGGTGGGCGGCGCCGGTGAAGGCGCCCTTTTCGAATCCGAACAGCTCGCTTTCGAGCAGGTTCTCCGGGATGGCGACGCAGTTGATCACCTGAAACGGCTTGTCGGCCCTCAGGCTGTGGCTGTAGAGGGCGCGCGCCACCAGTTCCTTGCCGGTCCCGGACTCTCCGCGGATCATCACGGTGGCGTCGGTGGAGGAGACCCGGCCGATGGCTTTGTAAACCTCCTGCATGGGGCGGCTGCGGCCGACGATCGCCTCCCGGCTGGTGGCGCCGGGGGCCCCGTCCATGTCGACCGGCGAACGCATGAAGCGGCCGGCTTCCAGCGCCTGGCGAATCAGGCTGAGCATGGCCGGGATCTCGAAGGGCTTGAGCACGTAGTCGAACGCGCCGCATTTGATGGCTTCGATGGCATGATGCGTGCTGCCGAAGGCGGTCATGATGATGACGGGCAGCTTGGGGTCCATGGCGTGGATGGCCTGGAACGTTTCCAGGCCGTTCTTCCCGGGCAGCCGCATGTCGAGGATGACCAGGTCGGGAAGCCGTTTCTGGAGCCGCCGGATTCCGTCCTCTCCGGAGGCGGCGCTGTCGGTGGCATACCCCTCCTCGACCAGAAGCTTCTGAAAGCTTCGGCGCAGCTGATCGTCGTCGTCAATGATCAGGATCGTGCTCATGGCGCTTCCTCTGGCACGGCAGAACGATGATGAAGGCGGCCCCGCGGCCTTCGGCGGATTCCAGCTCCAGCCGGCCGCCGTGTTCCGTGATGATGCCCTGGGCGATGCTCAGGCCGAGCCCGGTGCCCTGTTCCTTGGTGGAGAAAAACGGCTGAAATATCTTTTCATGCAGGTGGGGCGGAATGCCGGGGCCGGTATCGCGCACGACGATGACCGCGCAAGGCCCCAGAAGGGGATGGGGGTCGACCCGCTCCTCGATGGCGATCGATCCTCCCGGCGCCATGGCCTCGCAGGCGTTCACGATCAGGTTCACCAGCACCTCCTTGAGCTGTTCGATATCGACCGGCGCCTCCGGCAGCGGCACCCGCCGGTTCACGCTGACCGAGACGTCAAAAGATTTCAGGCGGTGCTGGAGCAGCCGCAATGCGGCATCCACGACGCTGGACGGGCTGACGGAGGTGATCTTCAGCTTGGGCGGGCGCGAAAACTCTAGAAAGTTCTGCACGATGGCGTCGATGTGGCGGATTTCCGAGGAGATGACCTCGAGGTCCTCTTTCTGGGCGTCGTCCAGGTCGAGCGACCGGCCGAGCGAGAACAGCCGCATCTTGACCGAGGTGAACGGGTTGCGAATGCTGTGGGCCATGCTGGCGGCGAGCTTGCCGACGAGGGCCATTTTTTCGGCCTGGGCCAGAGACCCGCGGCTGCGCTGCAGCTCGGACTGGGTGTGGTCCACCGTGTGCAGGAGCACGCGCACGCTGCGGCTGAGGGCCTTGATCTCGTTGCCGGAGCGCGCCGGTTCCTCCGCGCAGTAGGCTTCCCGCCTCAACCGGCGCAGCGGCTCCAGGATCTGGAAGAGGAACACGAACGCCAGGAGCAGGGTCAGGCCGATGGAGATGGAGATGGCGGACAGCGCCAGGATCCTCAGCCGCAGCGCCTGGGCGCGGTTGACGGCCTCGGCGGCCAGGATGTGGTCCGTATGAAATTGCTTGTAGCGCTCGCACAGGCCCATCAGGGCCTCGAAGTGGGCGTGCGCCCGGAGATGTTGCGCCGCGCCTTCGGCCGCCTCGCCGGCGCTTAAGAGGTCCACGACCCGGCGCTTTTTATCGATGTAGTGCCGGTATTCGGCTTCGATCTCGCCCAAGGTGCGGTCCTGGCGTGCCGCCGGCGGGGAATCCCGGATCCGCGCCAGTTGGGCCAGAAATTCCCCTTCCAGATCCGCCTGCTGCCGCAGCCAGCCGGGATTGCCGTCCAGCAGAAAATAGGCGACCAGCCCCTTCTGTTTCATGAGGGTGTTTTCGAGGGCCTCGGCGTTCTGGAAGGCAAGGAGGTCCTTCTCGGCAATGGAGGATACGAGCCCTTCCATGCGGAAGGTGTACCATACCAGGATCGCGCCCAGCAGAAAGGTGATCAGGACGAAGCCGGCCAGGATCAGCAGAACGCGGTGGCGCAGCGTGAGTCCCATCAGTTGCCCTGGGCGCGCGAGCTCAGGACCGTCCGTTGGAGGGATTCGAACACCGCGGCGCCCCGGACGGCGGCCTTCTCCCTGCCGGCGGCCAGCGCGTGAAAGCGCTCGATCTTCTCTTTCTGCCGGCTGCCGAAGGTCTCCTCGGTCAACTGCAGGTCGTTGTGCATCTGGTTGAAAATGACGGCCGGCCCCACCTGGTCCTCGGCGCCATCGCTGCGATAGACGGAGGCGTAGACGATGCAGTGCGGAACCTGGAACGGCTTGGGCGGCGGAAGGTATCCCAGCAGTTCCGCAAACAGGATCAGCGCTTCCTTCACCCCCTCGGCATAGTTGCTTTCCAGCGACGCGATGCCGTCCCGCCGCAGGTCGTTGATGTCTTCGGCGCTGAAGGCCAACTCGAGGCGGGCGATGCATTCGGTTTGGACGCGTTTCAGGGAGTCGGCCTTGCGGCTGATCTTGACGTCCGAGTCCCGCAGGATCTTGATGATGTTGCTCGGCTTGACCATTTCGGCGACGTCGGGGCTTTTGCGCATGGCGACGTCCGCGACGGTGGTGCGGTAGATGGGCAGCTCGTTGTCCAGGACGAGAATGAGCGCCTCGGGCGTGCCGGTTTCGAGCACATACAGGTCCAGGTCGCGCTCGCGTCGGGGTTGGAAGGGGCTGAGCGACAGCAGCTGGCGCATGGCGGCCTTGTCCAGCTTCGATTCGGACCCCTCCGGACGCATGCTCGCCAGCACCTGGGCGGCGAGCTGATCGATGCGGATTTTCTGCAGCAGGTTGTCCTTGAATGCCATGTCGTCCCCCTCGTTTTGCTTTCGCCCCCCGCCGTGCAGCGGAAGGTTCGAAGAAGCGCCGCCGACCCGCTACCCTTGCGGACCAGCGGCATCCGATATCGCTCTAACACAACTGCTTGCGCAAGTAAATCCGCAGGCATGGGCGGTCTTTCTCGAATGCGGCCGATTGCGCCGGTTGACCGGGTCCAGACAGTTGGTGTATACGAGAGCCTCTCCTGCGCGGGGAGCTCCTGCGCCGGGGGGACACCATGGGGGCGGCGGGCCACGGCGGGTTTCCGATCGTCGCGGCCGCTGCCTGCGGGGGCAGGCATGAACGACTTCGTCACACTCACCCATCAGGGGCGCGAATTCCGGCTGCCGCTGGTCACGGGATCGGAAGGGGAAAAGGCCATCGACATCTCCCGTCTGCGGCAGGAGACGGGGCTGATCACGCTGGACCCGGGCTTTGCCAACACCGGCAGCTGCCGCAGCGCCATCACCTTCGTGGACGGGGAGCGGGGCATTCTGCGCTACCGCGGGATTCCGGTGGAGCAGCTGGCCGAACATTCCACCTTCAAGGAGACCGCGTTTCTGCTCATCAACGGCGCGTTGCCCACCCAGAAGGAACTCACGCGCTTTTCGGTCATGCTGAACGACCACTCCCTGGTCCATGAGGACATGAAGATCTTCTATCAGAGCTTCCCGCGCTCCTCGCATCCGATGGGCATTCTCTCGGCCATGGTGAACGCGCTGCGCAGCTTTTATCCCGAGCTGCAGAACCTGGAGGAGGAAATCAACATCACCGTGACCCGCCTGCTCTCCAAGGTCCGCACCATGGCAGCCATGTCCTACAAGATCTCCCGGGGGCACACGGTGGTCTACCCGCGGCCCGATCTGACCTATTGCGCCAACTTTCTCAACATGATGTTCGACTCGCCGGTCAAGCCCTACGAGCTGGATCCCGACGTGGTCAAGGCGCTGAACGTGTTTCTGATCCTGCATGCCGATCACGAGCAGAACTGCTCCACCGCGGCGGTGCGCGTGGTGGGCAGCGCGCGGGTGAACCTCTACGCCGCCATTTCGGCCGGCATCGCGGCCCTCTGGGGACCGCTGCACGGCGGCGCCAACCAGGCCGTGATCGAGATGCTCACCGACATGCATCGCCGCCGCAACCTGGGTGCATTGGTTGACCGCGCCAAGGACCGGAAGGATCCCTACCGTCTGATGGGGTTCGGGCACCGGGTCTACAAGACCTACGACCCGCGGGCGCGGATCATGAAGCAGATGGCGCATCTGCTGCTGGAGAAGCTCAAGCTGTCCGATCCGCTGCTGGACATCGCCCGCGAGCTGGAGGAGATCGCCCTGAAGGACGACTACTTCGTCGAGCACCACCTCTACCCGAACGTGGACTTCTACAGCGGCATCGTGCTGCGGGCGATCGGCATCCCCACCAACATGTTCACCGTGCTGTTCGCCATCGGCCGCCTTCCGGGCTGGATCGCCCAGTGGAAGGAAAGCATGGACGACCCGGCCTGGAAGCTCTGCCGGCCGCGGCAGGTGTACAGCGGGCCCGGGGAGCACGACTATGTCCCGATCGAGGAACGCTGAGGGCCTTTTTTTCGACGATCATGCCCGGGCCGGACGAGAGGGGATCCAATACGAAATCCGAAGCACGTAACTCCAAATGCCAGACAGGGAGGGGAGCGATGAAGATCGGAGTGCTGAAGGAGATCAAAACCAAGGAGAACCGGGTGGCCATGACGCCGGCCGGCGTCGAGCAGCTGGTCGCACGCGGCCACGCCGTTTGCGTGGAGACCCGCGCCGGTGAAGGCTCGGGGTTCAGCGACCCGCAGTACCAGAAGGCGGGTGCGGCCATCCTGAACGCTCCCGCGGAGATCTACGCCGCCTGCGGGATGGTCATGAAGGTCAAGGAGCCGCTGCCGGTGGAGTACCCGCTGATCCGCAAGGGGCAGGTGGTGTTCACCTATTTCCACTTCGCCGCCTCCGAACCGCTGACCCGGGCCATCCTCCAGAGCGGCTGCACCGCGGTGGCCTACGAGACGGTCAAGAAGGCCAACGGCTCCCTGCCGCTGCTCACCCCCATGAGCGAGGTGGCGGGCAAGATGGCCGTGCACGAGGGCGCGAAGTACCTCGAAAAAACTTACGGCGGCAAGGGCAAGCTGCTGGGCGGCGTCCCGGGCGTGGACAGCGGCACCGTCCTCATCCTGGGCGGGGGCGTGGTCGGCGTCAACGCCGCCAAGATCGCCTGCGGGCTGGGCGCCAAGGTCTACCTGCTGGATACCAACCTGGAGCGGTTGCGATATTTGAGCGACGTCATGCCACCGAACTGCTTCCCGGTCCATTCCAGTCCGGCCAATGTCCGTCGGTACCTGGCGGAGGCCGACCTGGTCGTCGGCGCGGTGTTGATCCCCGGCGCCGCGGCGCCGCGGCTGGTCACCCGGGACATGCTCAAGCTCATGAAGAAAGGCACCGTCATCGTGGACGTCGCCATCGACCAGGGGGGCTGCATCGAGACCGCGCGCCCCACCACCCACGACGATCCGATCTACGAGGTCGACGGGATCATCCATTACTGCGTGGCCAACATGCCCGGAGCGGTATCGATGACCTCCACCATCGCGCTGACCAATGCGACCCTGCCGTACGCCATCGAGATCGCCGACAAGGGGCTGCACCAGGCCGCCCGCGATAACCCGGAAATCGCCCAGGGGGTCAACATCATCAACGGCAAGGTGACCTATCCGGGCGTCGCCGAGGCCTTCGGCCTGCCCTGCACGCCGGTCGAGAAGCTGCTGGCGGCCAAACGGCGCAAGTAACCGAGAGAGGATAACGCGGATGACGAAATTAAAATCCAGCCTGGATAGCCAGTGCGTCAACACCATCCGCGCGCTGGCGATGGACGCCGTCGAGGCGGCCCGCTCCGGACACCCCGGCGCGCCCATGGGGCTGGCCCCGGCCGGCTACGTGCTCTGGACCCGGGTCCTCAAGCACAACCCCCAAAACCCCGCTTGGCCGGACCGGGACCGCTTCGTGCTCTCCGGCGGCCATGCCTCGGCGCTGCTTTACAGCCTGCTGCACCTGTGCGGCTACGACCTGCCCTTGGACGAGCTGCGGCGCTTCCGCCAGTGGGGCAGCCGGACCCCCGGCCACCCCGAGTTCGGCCACACCCCCGGCGTGGAGACGACGACCGGCCCGCTGGGGCAGGGGTTTGCCAACGCGGTCGGCATGGCCATCGCCGAACGCCACCTGGCGGCGCGTTTCAACCGCGGGGCGCGCAGGATCGTCGACCATTTCACCTATGTCTTTTGCGGGGACGGCGATCTCATGGAAGGCATCACTGCCGAAGCGGCGTCGCTGGCCGGGCACCTGGGGCTCGGACGGCTGATCTGCCTCTACGACGACAACCGGGTGACCATCGACGGCTCCACCGAGCTTTCTTTCAGCGAGGACGTGGCTCGGCGCTTCGGCGCCTACCGCTGGCAGGTGCTGCGCGTCAGGGACGGCAACGACATAGACGCCCTTGCGCGGGCCTATGCGGCTGCGCGGGCGGAGGCCGGCCGGCCCACGCTGATCCTGTGCCGCACCCAGATCGCCTACGGCAGCCCCAACAAGCAGGGCTCGCACGAGGCGCACGGCGCCCCGCTCGGCCCGGAGGAGGTGCGGCTCACCAAGCAGCGGCTGGGGATGCCGGCCGGCGAGAGCTTCAGCGTTGCGGAGGCGGTCCGGAGGCATTTCGAGCGCTGCCGCGCCCGGGGTGCCAAGGCCGAGGCCGCCTGGCACCGGAAATGGGACGCCTGGGCCCGGCAGCACCCCGATCTGGCCGAACGCTGGGATCAGGCCGTGGAGGGCCGCTTGCCGACGGGATGGGACGCGGAGCTGCCGGCCTTCGACGGCGCCAAGCCGATCGCCACGCGTGCGGCCTTCGGCCAGGTTTTGAACGCCGTGGCACCGCGGTTGCCGACCCTCATGGGCGGCTCGGCGGACCTGACGCCTTCCAACAACACGCAGATCAAGGGCGCCCGCGATTTTCAGAAGGGCGCCCGGGACGGCCGCTACCTGCGCTTCGGCGTGCGCGAGCACGCCATGGGAGCGGTGCTCTCCGGGCTGGCCCTGCACAAGGGAATCCGGCCCTACGGCGGAACCTTCCTGGTGTTCGCCGACTACATGCGGCCGGCGATCCGCCTGGCGGCCCTGATGCAGCTGCCCGTCATCTATGTCTTCACGCACGACAGCATCGCTGTGGGCGAGGACGGGCCCACCCACCAGCCCGTCGAGCACCTGGCGTCGCTGCGGGCGATCCCGGGGCTGACCGTGATCCGGCCGGCCGACGCGACCGAAACCGCCGCGGCCTGGCGGACGGCGCTGTCGCGTGTTGAGGGGCCGGTCGCGCTCGTGCTGAGCCGCCAGAACCTGCCGGTGCTCGACAGGCGGAAGCTGCCGCCTGCTGAAATGCTCGAACGCGGTGGTTATATCCTGTCGGACTGCGCCGGCTTTCCGGAGGCGATCCTGATCGCCAGCGGCTCGGAAGTGCACCTGGCGCTCAACGCCCAGGCCCGCTTGGCCGAGAAGGGCGCAGCGGTGCGGGTGGTGAGCCTGCCGAGCTGGGAGCTTTTTGAAAGAATGCCGCAGGACTACCGGGACTCCGTGCTGCCGCCGGAAGTGAAGGCGCGGGTGGCGGTGGAGGCCGGCATCGGCATGGGCTGGGAGCGCTGGACCGGCCCGGCCGGGGCGGTGGTCGGGCTGACGGGCTTCGGCGCCTCGGCGCCCGGCGACACCGTCATGGAGAAATTCGGATTCACGGCCGACCGTGTAGTGGAAGCGGTCCTGGGGGTTCTCAGCCAACAGCGGACAGCAGGCCGTGCGGTGGTCTAAGCGGTTCGGCGCTGCCTAATATACTAATCAATATCTCGACGGCATCCCCTTTGCTCCGCAATTCAACAGCCCAGGAACCTCCC
>Ga0114939_10000928_pt1 | contig 23713 bp, 21 predicted proteins | sample AshMeaCrysSpring_FD_87196 | JGI IMG/M metagenome (GOLD analysis project Ga0114939, IMG submission 87196) | Groundwater microbial communities from Big Spring, Nevada to study Microbial Dark Matter (Phase II) - Ash Meadows Crystal Spring | ecosystem: Environmental > Aquatic > Deep subsurface >...
CATCCAGCAGGATGCGCCGCCAGAGCGTCCCTTGCTCACCGCCATCACCCCGTTTGGTGTGGAGCTTACAAACCGCGAGATAGGCTTCGTCGATGAGCGTCGGCACCCACGCCAGAAACGGCAACACATCCATACCGCTATTGGGTTGAACCTTAATGCGAGCGTTAGGAAAATCGGCGGTGATTGCCGGAACAACCGTCGCGGATTGATCGGTCGTGGTCGTAATGAAAAGGTCAAACGGGTAGGTGATGGCCTTTAGATATTGCGCGATTTCTGGCCAGATTTCGGGATAATAAACATGAACCACCACCGCAATTTTTTGTTTGGTAAACTGCGGCAGTGCTGCTGGAATATGTCGCGGAACGAGAGCGTTTTTTGTATCGGAAATGGATAGCAGCGCGGAAAATATCGCATGGTTTAATGCTTGGACAAAACGTGCGGCGGGCGCGGACAAAGGTTGATTCGCACATTTGTCTAATCTTTGGCGCAGACTTTGCGAATTTCCGGAATCGGCCCTGGTGGTGATTCCATCAAAGGCATTGGCTAAATTGACGGCAATCTGCGTCCAGTGATCGCCATCTAAATCTTTTAACGCGGGCAAATGATGCGGTACGTCATTCACAATACCGAGCGCTACGTTATCGATATCCAGAATGACCTGAGCACCCCAGATTAATTTGTAGAGAATGCCAAAAAAGATATTAGGCGCTCGGGCATGAGAAAGATGAACGATATCGTAAGGGTGGGCGCTGACTAATGCGCTGACTTGAGCGATAAAACGGCTGGCGTCTTCGATTAAAAAAGTGTGTTTGGGGATAGTCGTATTGCGAATTGACTCCGCGCTTTCGCGGCCATGATCGGGAAAAAGGCTACCGATAATTTCAACTTCGGCGAAGGTTTCGTAGAGTTGGGCAAGCGTAGCGACGCGGTCAGCGGTGGCTTGGTGAGAAAGCGCCCAACCACAGACAGCGACACGCTTGCGTTCACTCGCGGTGCGTGCCTGACGGTATTTTTTCTGCGCTATCGCAATGTTGGCCGCGATGATTTTGGAAAATGCGGGATTCGATACAAGTGATTGAATATAAAAAATAATAGCGGCTTCGAAATTTTTATCGCGTAATGCCTGATTACCGCTTGACAGAGCTGAATTTCTTTCCATTTTTCTTTGGAGTCCAGGAAATGCTTGTCACCCGCCTATAGCGCTCGAACGGTGCTATTTTCACGCTGGCGTCCACGAAACACAACCCCCGACGCTGTGTGAACAATCATGCCAGACTATGTTTCGCAACCGCAGGGTCGCTTGTCTTCCGGGGCCAGATCTTCTTTGCAAGCAAGATATCTCCGCGCTTACCAATTCTCATTCCGCATAAATCAATCCCATGATATTTTCTCATAAATTATGGCGTAGTTACTTAAATTCAATTAACTCTTTCAACAATTCGTCACAAACTACAACCATATCGTGATAGGTTTTACAATCAATATCGTAATTATATCGATATTCCTCAGCACACACAGTAATAGCTATCAATTCTCCTTGATATTTTGATTTATCCGTTCTGAAATTAGTTTGTCCTATAACTTCTTCTAATAATTTGTGTAATTTGTGAGACTTTGAATAAGAACCAAATTTACTTTTTGTTTCTAAGATATGTTTAAAAAAACATTCAAACATCTGTTGATAATGAAAACAGTGAATCGAACAATCTTCGATCTCTGTAGTGTTTAATAAATCAAGGGCAACTGCGTGTTCCCACGCTTTTCCGCCTAAATTCTTGACATTTTTGAAAACATTTAACAGTTCTGTATACATATGCGCCGTCCCGTTTTGTACTCTCAAGGCGTTTACTAATTTCTTTACCAAACGAATGCGCTATCCAAAACACGAAAAAAGACAAGCAACGCAATCTATTTATTTCCAATTAGATCGACGTTGCACTGTCAATTGTACCCGCACGACGGAAAAATTACTTCAATCCAATCGCGAATTATTTAACAAGATTAGCCGCGGATAGGCAGAACAATCAATTTATTGTGAAACCCCCGATTTTTTATCTTTATTTCCATTTGCATTTTCTTCTACATCCTCCTCGGCTGATATTTTCGCAAACACCCGCTTGAGAGCGGTCAATAATTTAATCGAAGATTGCTCGGTTGTGCGTAAGCGAAATGAATGCAACCCCGCAACAATTTCGTGATATTCAGCGTTTAGACGGTCCATTTCCGTTTTAGAATTTTCCGGCCAATCTTTGCTTTTATAATAGAGTTTCGTCCAATTCAAATATCCTCGGGAGATATTGAGCTGATTCAAAATCGAGGCTATTTCCCGACCAATTGTCGGTAACTCCCCGGGATTATCTTCGTAATGACAAAATCTACATTTATGGTCAACGATGACTTTATAATCCTGGCGGCGATTCATCGAATGGTGACAAGTCGTGCAGACCGGCGCATGAACACTCGTAGTCTCCGATTTCGCTAAACTTTTGTAATGGTCACTTTGGACAAATTGCTTAACTTGCGATTCATGACATCGGCCACAGGTCTCGAGCAAATTACGGAAATTAACTTTGCTTCGCGGATCAGTTACGGTAAATATCCCCTCATGCCCAGTTTTCATATCGGTCGCTTGAGGATTACCGCCATGACAATCGCTACAACTTAAATCGGCCTGTTTATGCGGCGATTGAAGCCACTCCTGGTAATAATTAAAGACCTTTTCATCCTCCACAAAATATTTGGGGTCCTTATGACAATTATCACATCCCGCTCCCCAACCGGTTGTTGAGCCGATCAATAAAATTACGATCAATTTAATCTGTGTGCTGTTCATTAGCCCCCCTTACTCGCTGATAACGAACCTTACCCAATTCAATCGCAATACTTGCTTTTGCCATGAGGGTAAATAATAAAATTCCTAAGGCAAAAATTCCAATCGATATACCGTATTCCACAATAGTGGGCGTGTATTCGTGAATTTCCCCCAAGGGCGTGGGAATAAATCCCGGGACTACCAACCCCATACCTTTTTCAATCCAGATACCAATCGTCGTCGAAATGCACGCAATATTCAAAGTTAGCATCTTCTCGCGGAGCGGATGGATCATCAAAATAATTAACCCAACGACATTTAGTATTAACGCTGTCCAAATCCACGGACGCAAAGAATCCAGCCCTTCCAGGCCAAAAAACAGATAGCGAATTGAGGCCGCGTGTGTACTTTCATTATAAAAATCGGTGAACAATTCCACGCCCACAAAAAACAGCGATATCTGGAGAGCCACTGTCATAATTAACGCCGTAGTCTTTATCACTTCCTGACTCACTGGATAATCGGTGAACCTCCGAATAAACTGCATCGTAAGGATAATTAACGCCGGGCCAGACACAAAAGCCGAGGCGATAAAACGCGGCCCCAATAGGGCAGTATGCCAAAAGGGACGCGCCGAATTTGCGGAAAACATAAAGGCCGTCACAGTATGAATTGAGATTGCCCAAAATATGGCAATTATCACGACTGGAAAGTAAAAATTGAACACCGGCTCACGGTTACAATAGTGACAATAGTGGACATAAAAGGGGATAGCAACGTTTAGAAATAGATATCCACCGAGAACTAACATATCCCAGGCTAAAATCGAAATCGGGAAATTAAATCGTCCGATAAACGGAATTGCGTGCCACATCCGATCCGGACGTCCTAGATCTACCACCACAAATAACATGGCGACAATTACCGCTGCCGCAGCCATTCCTTCAGCGATTAATACAACTCTTTTGATTTCCACGCGGTGAAAAATATAGGCCGGGATAATTAATAACACCGACGAGGCCGCGACACCGACAAAAAAGGCAAAATTAGCGAGATAAAAACCCCACGAGACTTGATCACTCATTCCAGTTACGACCAGGCCATTTTCTAGTTGTTCCACATAATAGCCAAGCCCCCACGCGGTAATCCCGACTAAGCTAATTAGCCACAGCCAATAAACCATCCCGCCGCGAAACATCTCGCGAATCGAATCACGAACAAAATAAATGATCGGCATAATTATTTCCTAATCAGTGAAATACCAGAACTTAGGGTCAGTACCCAATTCTTCTTTAAGGCGAAATACAGTCTTATTTTCTAAAACATAGCGAATTTCACTCTTTGGGTCTAGTAAATTACCAAAAATTCGCGCACCAGTCGGACAGGCATCCATGCACGCTGGTTGCAATCCTTTTCGCGTGCGCTGAATACAGAAATGACATTTTTCGACTACACCCCGCGGTCGCGGACGATTTCCCAAATAATGGGTCTGGGGATTTACCTCCTCGGGTGGAATTCGCGGCGTAGTCCAATTAAAATGACGCGCCCAATACGGACAGGCCGTCATGCAATAACGGCAACCAATACACCAATCATAATCAACTACGACAATTCCATCAGGCTCGGCCCACGTCGCAGAAACCGGACAGGCTTTCACACAGGGCGGGTCAGCGCATTGCATACATTGCACCGGCAAATAATACTTTCCGTCTTGCGGGACTTGCTCGTGATTGTAATAGTGATCGGATTTTTCTAAATCAGTTGTCCCGTTTGGCATTTCCAAAACGCGAATATATTGCGTTTGAGAATCCCGCCCGTGGTTATTTTCTTTAACACAGGCGTGTACACAATCCCGATATCCTTTACATTTTGCGATATTCAGCGCATATCCAAATAAGACTTTTTCACGCGGCGGGGTATTTTCGCATTTAATTTCTGCTCCATAGTCACTTTTCGCCTTGCGTTCAATTCGCGCTAAGACCTCTTTGATTTCCTCCGGCGTCATCCGCTGATAATGATCTTGGAATAAATCGCCGAGGGCATCTTGAAGAGTCTTCCCCCCCCAAGCACCCGCGCTCAATGCTACCGCGCCGGTGGCGCCAATTCCGCCAATAAACTTTCTCCGAGATAGATTTAGATTTTCTTCATTATTCTCTTTATTCATGATTCGCCTCAGAAGTATTGATTACTTGCCACGGCCAAATTATTGGGAGTTGATGTTTTTTGGCAGACGGATTAAGCCCAACTCTAAGTTGCGGAGGAGCCTTCGGTTTATACGGTTGCAATGTTGGTTCATGCGGTTCATGACAGTTTGTACACCCCAGTATAACTCGTTGCCCATCCCAGTTTTCGACTCGTTTTCCGTGCGCGCCAAAATACCAATCTTTTTGACGATTAGCATGACAACTGCCGCAAACCAAATAAGCATCTGCAAAACCAACTTTCTCTCCAGTCGGCGTTTGCAACTTATTGCTTTCGACTTCATCGTGACATTCTAAACACCAAAATCGCCCATTGCCATGATTCAAGGAATCTATATGCGGCGCATCTTCTAAAACTCGAATATTGGTATTATGTTGCATTTCTCCATGACACCGTTCGCAATTACGGATTTTTTTCTTGAGCGGTTTAACCGTAAAATTCGGTGCATCAGGATACCCGACAAAGGACAAAACTGCTCCCCCGTCTGTAGAATTATCTGTTGCCCAAATTGGCCATCCAATGCTAATCCAAAATAAAAATAGTGCTCGCCTCATGATTTTTCCCCGGTAAAATTAAAAATCACCCACTGCCGCACCATGGACAATTTCCTGAATCACTTTCCACACCCGCAACGCTTCTTTACGTAATGCTTCGGGTAAAGGTTTCCCACCATGAATCATTAAATCAAGGCGCATGGTATAAAGCCACAACTTTTTATTAAGGTCTTCGACTAAACTAATTCGACACGGCATAAATGCCGTATAGATATTATTATAGTCCGCCATCATTTTTCCGACCTGGGCGTCGCAAAATGAGAGAAATTCAATATAGCGGTATGGCTCTCCGGTAATTGCCTCGATTTGTTTATAAAAAGGAGCTTCGCCCACAAATAAAAAATTACGGCTATTCGCTAAACTCTTGAGTGATTCTTTGACATCAGCAATCGTCAGACCTTCCTTGACCGGTACTGCCAAAACTAGCGCATTTCCCGGATTACCAGTCGTTAGGAGATTAGTAATAAATTCTCGGTACAGCGGAATAATTCCTTGGTCAAATTCCGCAACTAACGCGCGAAACTGTAAATATCCTACCGGAATAAGAACTATCACACTTAGCCCGATAATGGCCAAAAGATTTTTAATTAGCCGCATATATTTCCTAGTGAATCAATTATTTTAGTGTAAAACTAGGTTATACTTTACCTATGCAAATTAGTCATCAGCTCACTAAATCTAAATAACACTCGGTAAGGAATGTAAAATGTGATGATAAACTTAATCTATAGGTGAAACTACTAATGTTCGGTGATCAAAAAATAGTATATTCACTTATGCGCCTGAACAGAAACACTAATCACCTAGCAGGAAAATTCTCAGCGTTGACCATAATCTCCCGAAGTGGTTTTAACATAAATCCCCTTATAGATACGGAAAAATACTTATAACATAACAGTGGATTTTTACTTATGTGGATGATAACGTCCATTTTGTTGTACTGATATTTAATTGCACTATTCCAGGTTCTAGGAGTGATTAAAGTGAATAGTAAATTTAATGCCACATTGCTGGTAGTTTGGGTATTAAGTGGTTCGTTGCCGGTCTTGGCCGAGCAATCAACACCAAGTGGGGTTGTGCTAGCAAATAATTGCACCGGCTGTCACGGTTATGAAGGTGCTAGTCAAGGGCCATCGATTCCGAGTATTGGTGGACTCACAAAAGAATATTTCCTTGGCGTCATGCAGGCATATAGAGACGGTAATGCCTATTCCACGATTATGGGGCGCATCGTTAAAGGATATTCTAATAGCGAAATTAACGCAATGGCTGATTATTATGCCGCGAAACCTTTTGTTAAGGCTAAACAAAAATTCGATAGTAAATTAATCGAATCCGGAAAAAAACTTCATAATGCCAATTGCGAAACCTGTCATGAGAATGGCGGGGCCGAAAGCACTGATTCCGGGGTATTAGCCGGTCAATGGCTACCTTATTTAGAATGGACCATCGCGGACTTTTCTACTGGAAAGCGGGAAGTCACTAAAAAGATGCTAAAAAAGCTCGAACAAGTGTCTTCTCCGGCGGAAAAGAACGGGCTACGGTCCATTTTGAATTATTATGCTGCGCAGAATAAATAATTGGAGCGAATAAAAATGAACTTTACTCGGAGAAAACTTCTCAAGGCAGGTGGGTTATTGACTGCGGCGAGTGTTGTCGGATTTCCTTATTTAGTTTTAGGCGGCGTAAATAAAAAGGTCGTAGTAATTGGCGGTGGAACCGGCGGCGCAACTGCCGCGAAATACCTGCGGCTAATCGACCCCACAATTGAAGTTACCCTCATCGAAGCGAATAAAGATTATTATACCTGTTATTGCAGTAATGAAGTTTTGAGCGGGGAGCGTAATCTTGATTCATTACGTTTTGGCTATACCGGATTAGCAAAGCATGGGGTAAAGGTAATTCACGATTTAGTTACCAGCATCGATGCGAATAAGAAAATTGTCAAAACTGCCAGTGGAAAAGAATTGGCTTTTGACCGATGTATAGTCGGACCGGGAGTTGATTTCAAATGGGGGGAAATTCAGGGCTATGATGAAAAAACTGCAGAAACTATTATTCCCCATGCGTGGAAAACCGGTCCACAAACTTTATTGTTGCGTAAACAAATTGAATCTATCAGCAATGGTGGTGTGGTAGTAATTACTTCGCCCCCATCGCCGTATCGCTGTCCACCCGGACCTTATGAACGCGCCTCACAAATTGCCCATTATTTGAAAAAACACCGCCCGAAATCCAAGATAATTATTCTGGATGCGAAATCTAGCGGTGCCGGGCCCAAACAACCATTATTTGAAGACGGCTGGAAAAAACTCTACGGGGAAATGGTTGAATGGCGTCCGGGGCCTGATAATGAAGTAAAACAATTGAGCGTCGCGAATAAGACGGTCATAACGAGTTTTGGTGATGAAATTAAGGCCGAGGTGTTAAATATTATTCCGCCACAAAAAGCTGGAAAGATTGCCGTTGATAGCGGCCTAACTGACGATAAAGGCTGGTGTCCAATTAATCCCAAGACCTTTGAATCGAAACTCAAACCTGGAATTCACGTAATTGGCGACGCCTGTATTGCCGGTGCAATGCCGAAATCCGGTTATGCCGCAAATAGTCAAGCAAAAATCTGCGCCGCCGCAATTATCGATCTCCTCGCTGGGCGCGAACCCGGTATTCCGTCATATATCAATACTTGCTACTCGATTATTGGCGATGATTATGGAGTTTCAATTGCGGGTGTATATCGTTTGAGCGCAGACGGTAATACCATTGATTCTGTTCCTGGTGCGGGGGGCGTTACACCGCGTGATGCAACTCCGGATCAGTTAAAGCGCGAAGTTTCTTATGCGCGTAGCTGGTTTAATAATATTACTCACGACGTTTTTAATTAACACAATTGCAGTTGCCCCGACGTCTAAATATTAACTCGGCGGCAACTGCTCATAGAAAATAATGATGGAATATATTGTCGTCTGTTTAGTCGCATTAATTGTTTCAGGACTAACGCTTTTTTCTGGTTTTGGCCTCGGCACACTCTTGATGCCGGCATTTTCGTTATTTTTCCCGATTCCGCTTGCTGTCGCCGCTACCGCAAGCGTGCATTTGGCAAATAATCTGTTTAAGCTATTCCTGCTAGGGCGTTATGCAGATTGGGGAATTGTATTACGTTTCGCTGTACCTGGTGCAATAACAGCGATGTTAGGTGCGGCGCTACTGAATTTATTTTCCGAGATTCCCCCGCTCATCAGTTATTCACTTTATGGTCAGAGTCACGAGATTTCTGTAATTAAGCTAGTTATCGGAAGTATTATCGTTGGCTTTGCGCTGATTGAATTGTTTCCACGCCTGAATCAATTTACTTTTGACCGCAAATATTTAATTCTCGGGGGGATAATATCGGGATTTTTTGGCGGGCTATCGGGTAATCAAGGCGCGTTGCGTTCAGCATTTTTACTTAAAACCGGTCTAAACAAAGAAGCATTTATTGGCACCGGTACGGTCTCAGCCGTAATTGTCGATATAGCGCGCTTATTAGTTTATGGCCTAAATTTTTATACTACCCAATTCAACTTGATCGGCTCCGATATTGCTCAATTAGTAGGCGTTGCAACGCTGGCCGCATTTTTCGGGTCATTTTTCGGCACGCGCCTGATGAAAAAAATTACCCTCCACGCAATTCAAATTACGGTAGGATTAATGCTAATTGCAGTAGGAATTGGTATGATAACCGGCCTATTTTGATTGAATTTTTGCCCAAGATTTTTCAATTCGTTGTGCAGAGACCGGAATAGCGGCTTTGAGCTCTTGGGCAAACAACGATACTCGCCACTCTTCTAACATCCAGCGGATTTCCATTAATTGCCCATCTGCGTTGCGATTGCCCGACAAATACTCCTGGAACTTTTTCCACCATGGTGCAATTTCCGCAAAGCGTTCCCGTTCCCGCGCGGGATTAACTGACATCTTTTCTATTCGCAAAAATATCGCTTTTAAGTAACGCGGATAATGCCGCAGACGGGAAAGCGGCGTCGTGGAAATAAATCCCGCATAAATTAACGTAGCGAGTTGGCTTTGGAGATCGATCCGGGATTCGGGTAAAAGCGCCGGATTTTTCTCCAGCATGTTACTAATTACATGATAATCCGCAAGAATTGCGGTAGTTAATTTCCGAATTTCCTCCGCTCGAGGTTCTAAAAGTTTTCGACCGGAATTAAGCTGCCGATTAAAAATCTCAGCGTCACGGATATTCGTATCTTCATCAAGAAATACCGCATTGAGTGTTGCAATAATAATTTCGCGGTTGAGCGCAATTACACCGCCGAATTTATTATATGCTAAGATTGGCGTCCGACCTAAAGATTTTTCTAAATTACGGATTTGAATTGCGCAGGATAAGGAAAATAGTTGCCGTAATCCGATCCGATGCGCCTGCGCCGCACTCTCAAGCGTATCAAATAATCGTAACGCAATACGATTATCCGCTTCAATATTCAACGCCGGATAGGCCGAAATACTAAGGCCATTTTCAGTTATCTCAATTCGTTCCGGCAAAGCGCCAAAATCCCAGGCGGTAATTATTTCGCGCTCGTAATGCCGTTTTGCCAAATTGCGAAAAGAATCATTCGCCCGAACGCTTAAATGATTTTGGAGATAAATTAAATCGCGGTCTTCCGCGAGGATTTGATTATTTTCGCCTAAAATCCGAAAATTCATGCGTAAATGTCGGGGCAAATCATCCAGGCGAAAATCCATCGCTCGAACTTCAATTCCAGTTATGCGTTGTAAAAAATGCGCGAGCGCCGCAGGTAATCCCAATGGTGGTCGATTTTTATTATCAAGGAAATTTTCATAAGCCGCACGCGCATAATCGGCAACGGGGATAAAATTAGTGCGGAGATTTTTGGGCAGGGAGCGTAAAAGAAAAGTAATCTTTTCCGTTAAAAATCCCGGGACTAAATAATCGTGATGATAATCCTGAATCCGGGCCAATAACGCTAACGGTATTGTCATAGTAACACCATCATCTAGCGCGCTAGGCTCAAAACGATAACTAAGCGCTAAATCCGCTCCATCGACATTAATCTCGTCGGGAAATTGATTAACCGTATTGATATCGGTCGTGCGCAGGAGCATTTCACGATCTAGATAAAGTAAGCGTGGATTTTTCGGCTCTATCTCGTGGCGCCAATTATCGAAACTGCGTTGATCGTAAATCTCTTCGGGAATTCTCTCATCATAGAAAGCGTGGATAATTTGCTCATCAACTAAAATATCCCGACGCCGAGTTTTATGTTCTATCTCCTCAATTTCTTCAATTAAAGCGCAATTATGCTGAAAAAACGGCGCTTTAGTAACATAATCACCCTGGACTAAAGCGCTTCGAATAAAAATCTCTCGGGACGCCAACGGATCAATTGGACCATAAGCAACGCGCCGCTGAGTAATAATTGGCAAGCCAAATAGGGTTACTTGTTCGAGGGCAATTACCCGGCCGGGGCGTTTTTCCCAATGCGGATCGGAATAATTCCGACGGACTAGATGTTGCGCTAAAAGCTCAATCCATTCCGGTTCAATTTGCGCAGTACCCCGTGCATATACTTTAGTAGTTTCGACAATTTCACTCGCGACGACCCAACGGGGATTTTTCGCAAATAGTCCCGAGCCGGGGAATATCGTAAATTGGATTCCCCGCGCCCCTAAATAATTTTTTTTATTCTCTTTCTTTTCTGATGTGTCATTCTTTTCGGGGTGATTAATTTGTAGCATCCCAATACGCGATAATAACCCCGTGAGTAATGATCGATGCAAGGCCTCATAACTTGCCGGTAAAGTATTAATCGAAAATTTTAATTCTGTAGCGATGTCGGCAAGTTGGGAGCGTAAATCAATCCATTCCTGCATCCGATTATAGGAAAGAAATTGATCGTGACAAAAATTGCGTAAGGAATTTTTCGAGGTGAATTCACTTTGGGCACGCAGATAAAATTCCCAGAGATTCAACCAGGCGACAAAATCCGATTGTGGATCGTGAAAGCGCCGGTGTTTCGCATCAGCATTATCCTGTGCCGCTAAAGGCCTTTCGCGGGGGTCCTGAATTGCTAACGCCGCTGCAATGGTCAATACCTCCTGCAATGCGCCTTCAGTGGCAGCGGCAATTACCATTCGTCCTAAACGTGGGTCAATCGGTAATTGCGCAAGCTGTCGACCTAAATTAGTCAAAGAACGATTGGAGTCTAATGCCTGTAATTCATAAAGGGTCTGATATCCCTCATTAATTAGGCGCGGATGAGGTGATTCCAGAAATGGAAAATCCTCCGGTGTGCCTAAATTGAGCGATTTCATTGTCAAGATTACAGCGGCAAGCGAAGTACGTTTAATTTCCGGATCGGTATATTCAGGACGGGCACGATAATCAATTTCACTATAGAGGCGCACGCATATCCCAGGGCCAATTCGCCCACAGCGGCCTTTACGCTGGTCAGCACTCGCCCGTGAAATCGGCTCAATTCGCAATCGGCTCACTTGGGAGCGCGGGCTATAACGATTAATTCGCGCCATGCCGCTATCAATTACGATGCGAATTCCCGGAATCGTAAGCGAAGTCTCCGCGACATTCGTTGCCAGGACAATTTGTAATAGGCCGCTCCGTTGAAAAACCCGTGCCTGTTCAGTAGCCGAAAGTCGGGCATGAAGCGGCAAAATTAAAATACGATCTAAATTACGTTTGCCTAAGGCAATTGCGGCATCGCGAATTTCGCGCTCACCCGGGAGAAATACCAATATATCGCCGGTGCGTTCGTGGGCGAGGATTTCCGTAATAGTATCGGCAATCAATTCGGCTAAATCGGGGTCGGTCTCTTCGGGCGCTGGACGATAATAGACTTCCACCGGATAAGTGCGTCCGGCGACATTAATTATCGGTGCATGATTAAAATAGACGGAGAATCGTTCGGTATCAAGCGTTGCGGAACTAACAATAATTTTCAATTCCGGGCGACGCGGCAACAAACGTTTAATGTAGCCCAATAAAAAATCAATATTTAGACTGCGCTCGTGGGCCTCATCAATAATTAACGTGTCATAGGCATAAAGTCTGCGGTCGTGTTGAGTTTCGGCCAGGAGAATCCCATCAGTCATAAATTTAATATACGCCGATGGATTAATTTTCTCCGCAAAACGCACTTTATAACCAATTATGTCGCCAATTTCACTCGCTAATTCTCGCGCAACGCGAATTGCAACACTCGTCGCGGCAATACGACGTGGTTGAGTACAGCCAATTAATCCCAATACACCGCGCCCTAATTCCAGGCAAATCTTTGGTAATTGAGTAGTTTTTCCTGAGCCAGTTTCGCCGGCGACAATAATTACTTGATGGTGATTCAGCGCCTCGGCAATATCATTGCGCCGTGCGCTGATCGGTAATTCTTTGGGATAGGTTATGCGCGGGCGTTGAGTTTCGCGTAAGGCGCGCGCCGCGTGCGCTTTGTGAATAGCGATTTCTAATTGCGCCAATTCAGATTGAATATCTTGCCCATTTCGGGTTGCGTGACGTAATTGTTCTAACCGACGGGATAATCGTCGCCGGTCGATGAGCATGATTTCTTGGAGTTTTTGCGCAAGAGTAGAAATTAAGGACATCGGGACATCAAAACAAAATAGAGTTGCGCGTTGAATTGCGAATTTGTAATTTTTTAATGTCCCGCGCCACGCGCCATGTGTAAAATATGCGGGATTAAATCCGCCACACTCTGTAAATTTTGCAATGCGCCGTTTGGCGAGCCGGGGAGATTAATAATTAAAGTTGTGCCGCGGAGCGCAGCAATTCCCCGCGACAGCGCGGCATTACGCGTTTGGGATAATCCGGCGCGGCGCATCAATTCTCCAATCCCAGGTAATTCGCGCCCGGTAATTGCGCGAGTTGCTTCGGGAGTAATATCCCGTGGTCCCGGACCGGTGCCGCCGGTCGTAAGAATAAGATCAAGACGTAATTCGTCAGACCATTTAGTTAGTAGCTCTTGAATTTGGGCGCTATCATCTGGTAGTAATTCCCGAATAGCGATTTCTGCACCGTTATCGCGGATTTGTTTTTCTAAGATATCACCACTTGCATCAGATTCACGTCGACGAGTATCTGATAAAGTTAAAATACCAACTCGCAATCCACTCCAATTTATTTTAGGCGTCTCATCCTCAATCCAATATTCACCACTCGCCGTAATCTCCTTTTTCCATAACGGTACGCTACGCTTGAGTTGATCAATTACAAAACGACAGGCGTCAAATGCGGTATTGCGATGCTGGGCCGCGACGAGTATCAATACGATATTTTCGCCCGCGTTTAGATATCCAATGCGATGGACAATGCGCACGGCTAAAATCTGAAATTGTTGTTGGGCGTGTTGGGCGATTTTTGTTAACTCAATTTCCGTCATTCCGGGATAATGCTCAATTACTAAGGCGTGTACCGTGCCGTGCGAAGAAGAATTGCGGACGGTACCGATAAAAGAAACGATTCCCCCCGTATTAGCGCCAATAATATTTTGTAGCGCAGCGATTTCTTCCGTGAGCGAAAAATCCTCGGCCTGAATCCGAACCACATTATCCTCCGCTTACTGATGGGAAAAAGGCAATTTCATCGTGATCGCTAAGTGGATCATCTGCTCGGGCATATTGCTGATTAACAGCAATTTGTAAACGGGGGAAATTGACAATTAGCGCATACGGCTCGCCCAAAGTGGAAAAGAAACCTAATAACTTATTGACGGTATTGACCTGCGGCGGTAAAGCAATCTCCGTATGCGAAATACCTATGTGTTCTCGCAATTGCGCAAAAAAAACGATCCGTGCCATAAAATTAATCTTAATTGTAACAATTTGTCGGAGATAATAATTCTATTGGTGGGCGGAGGCGGGACACATAATCCGCCACAGCCTTTTGGTCTCGCTCAGTAAATTGGCTAATTTTCTTGATCATTATCGGATCGCCATTATGTCTTTGGTCAAGAACAAACGATTGCAACTGTCGGAGTAAATAAGAAAAATGTTGGCCGTGGATTCGCGGGTAGAAATCGGCATTACTTCCTGCACCGGTAACACCATGACATTGCGCACAATGTAGATTATAGAGTTGCGCGCCGTGGTGTAAATCATTTCCCGGTCCAATTTCATTATCTGGGCAAATCGCCAAGCGGGAAATATAACCCGCAACATCCGCAATATTATTCGCCCCACCTAAAACTCTGTGTTGAGAAAAAGGCTCCATCATAATGTTCTCTCGTTCTCGGTGGCGAATATTGCTCAGCTCTTTAATAATTACTTTAATATGCTGTCCGGCGATTTGCGGATAATTCCCTGATTTTCCTCCACCAGTTGAATTATGACAAGCCACGCATTTACGATAAATCCGCATTCCATTTTCGAAATTAGGTAGGATTCGAATCGCTTCGGTAATTTCCTCGTCCTGAGAATTGATCATCTGTGAAAAAATCACCGCGCTAATTAACAGATAAATTTTTTTATGATTCATTTAAGAGAAAATAGTCCCTTCTTCAGTAGCAAAGACGATTTTATTTCTTCCGGTTCCTTTTGCATAATAAAGCGCCCGGTCCGCAATTTTAATTAAATCGGTTACCAACTCATTTTTTTTAGGAACAGTAGTTGCTGCTCCGATGCTAACTGTAACATAGGGAGATGTCAGCGATTTAATATGCTCAATTTTGAGATTGCGAATTTCATTTAACATTCCGTCGGCGACCGTATAAGAGCCTTCACGATTCGTATCGGGTAAAATTACCGCGAACTCTTCACCACCATAACGAGTCAAAAGATCCGCCGGTCTTTTAATTGTTCGCGCTAATGTCATTGCAACCTGTTTGAGACAGTGATCACCCTCTAAATGTCCATAATAATCGTTATACAACTTAAAATGGTCAACATCAATCATCAATAATGAAAAAGGAGAAACGGTGCGCCGCGCCCGACGGAATTCATCCTCGGCGTATTCATTAAATCGACGACGATTGGCAACGCCGGTCAAGGCATCAAAATAAGATTGTTCACGTAGTAATAGGGCCTGATTACGCAACAATTTTTCTCGATGTATCGACAGCGTTACATCTGTAATTTGCAAAAGGCAGTAACGCGGGGCATCTTCTAATTGGATCGGAATAATCTGAATTGCCTGTTGCATCCGAATACCTTTTTTTCGATCCAATGGCGAAGAAAAAAGGGGCAGGGGCGATTTATTCAGACTCGGGGAAAGCGTCGAAGAGAGATTATGGTGGATCGCCATTTTTATCGCTTCATGAATACGCCCTTGGGACATTTTCGGAAATACCGTATAAAAACATACTCCATTGGTAATTTTTTCCGGCGTTTCTAAATGATTAATTACCCAATCGTTAATAAGCACTACTCTACATTCAGAATCTAACAAAACTATTCCGATATTAATCGTACTAAGCATACCGATTAGTAATTCTTGAGTAATTTTTAGCATATTATCTTTAATCAATAATCAATCGTTGTGAGCAAAACTGGCAAGATAATCATTGATATGGCGGCAAATGTCCTCCATTGCCGCAGCATCCATAACAAAGGCGACATATCCTTGGAGCTTTAGTTTTTCCAAGATAAAATTAATTCGGAGAATTAAAACCAAATCACTAATATTGTTACCGGAGATACCTAAAATTTCCTCTGGAGTTCCTACTTGATATTCTGGAAGTGAGCCGTGCATTTCGCTATTGAGAATATCGGCCATTGTTCCCATGCAAGAATTTAATAAGATGTTGCCGATTTCACTAAGTGCCTCGTGCTCCATTTCCGTTAATTGCTCAAGCGGGATCGATTCGCCGACCATAAGGCGGACTAATTCCAGGCTTTTGTCTTCGGGAAACATAAGGGTCACATTGGTGTTAAATGCGCCGGCGAAACGCTGTGACACCCCGCAGACTTTAGGAGCTTCGCGTCCACCATTCAAAGCCGTTGTTGCATCCTGAATACTCAAAAAATAAACATCTGGCACCGAAAGAATAATTTCTTCATTTACCATACTGCTCAAAGCGGCTGCGGCACGCCCCACGCCAACATTAAATACCTCAACCAGCGCGTCGTGTTGAATTTCGATTAATTGAAACATTTAATTATTTTCCAATATGGAAATCATTTGTTCGATGCGTTGTTTCGTAATGGGCTTTTCTAAAAAGCCAACATTCAATTCTTGGGCTTTTCTACGCGTTGATTCTTGGATATTTGCGGTTAATAAGGAAATATACGCTTGGGGACATTCAGCGCGTAATTGCTCTGCCGCTGCTAACCCACCCATTCCGGGCATATTCACATCTACCGAGATTAAATCCGGGATAATAGTCCGAATTTTTTCGAGTGCAATTTCCCCGGTAGCGGCATCTTCAATTATCCAATCGGGATGCTTATCCAAGATAAAAGCGCGAATCATCATTCGCGAGACTTTACTATCATCAACGACGAGGATGGTTTTGACTTCGGTCATATTAATCTCTTCATAATTTAACAGATACGCGGGAGTTGTTCGCCAAATAACCAATCGACCATACGTTGCCCGCCGAAAAGGGTTTGCATCCGCACAAAATAATTTTCATCAGTAACCACTTTACCAATAATCATTGCCTGTTGTCCCAACGGATGTTGACGCATTATGGACAGCAATTTTTCCGCATCGTTGGGGGCGCAAATAGCGACCAATTTACCTTCATTTGCGATATTGAGTGGATCAATTCCCAATAATTCACACGCGGCATTTACTTCCGGCGGGATTGGGATGGATTCTTCATTTAAGAAAATGCCAACATGTGACTGTTGGGCAATTTCATTCAGCGTCGCTGCTAATCCACCACGCGTCGGATCACGCATCAGCCGTAATTCTGCACCACTCATAAGCATGGCGCTAGTTAAATCATTTAATGGTGCGGAATCCGAATAAATCGGTGCGGTAAAAATACTCGGGTCACGTTGAGTGAGAATTGCTAAACCATGCGCCCCAATCGCTCCCGATAATAATACCACATCCCCAGGACGCGCTTGATCTCCCGATAAATGGATTCCCTCCGCGACAAATCCGCATCCGGTAGTCGTAATAAATAATCCATCGCCTTTACCGCGTTCGACAATTTTAGTATCGCCCGCAACCAATTTTATTTGCGCACGGTTTGCCGCGTGCGCCATAGATTCTACAATACGCGCTAGTTGCGCTAAAGGAAATCCTTCTTCGATAATAAATCCGGCGGCTAGATAATAAGGAATTGCGCCCATGACTGCAAGATCATTTACGGTTCCATATACGGCCAGGCTACCAATATCGCCGCCGGGAAAAAATAACGGCGAAACGACATGCGCATCAGTTGTAATTACGAGATTTCCCCGATGTGAAGGAACAACCGCCCCATCATTTCCTTGAGCAAGCCACTCGTTATTTAGATAATAGATAAATAGTTCGTCAATCAATTTACGCATTGCCCGACCACCACCGCCGTGATTCATTTCCACCACGCCGTTGTCAATATCGAAACTTTTATACATCGCGATAGCGTCCATAAAGATAATGTGCTGCACACGCGCCTTCGGACGAGACCATACATGCCCCGAGAGGATTCTCTGGCACGCACCCCCGGGCAAACAATTTGCAATCTCGAGGATGTTTTAGTCCGCGCAGAATTGCGCCGCATTCGCAGCCTTTGTGATCAACACCTGGCTGATATTTTAAGTTAAAGCGTTGCTCGGCGTCGTATTGGGCGAAACTCGGGCGAATCTGCCACGCGGAATTCGGTAATACGCCTAATCCGCGCCATTCAAAATTCTCTCGTATTTCAAATACTCTTTTAATTAATTCACTGGCCTTTTGATTTCCGGCGCGGGTTACGGCGCGGGTATATTCATTTTCGACTATTGCACGTTGTCCATTAATTTGCCGGATCAACATTAAAATCGCCTGCATGATATCGAGTGGCTCAAATCCGGTAATTACAACCGGTTGCTGATATTGCGTCGCACAAAACTCATACGCTTGAAGACCAATTACCGTTGATACATGACCGGGACCGATCACACCATCAATACGAATATCAGGAGCGTCTAAAATATGCTGAATTGCCGGCGGGGTCAAAACGTGACAACACAATACGGAGAAATTATTCAAATTACTCGCGGCGGCCTGCAGAATCGCAACTGCTGTTGGTGGGGTAGTAGTCTCAAATCCGATAGCAAAAAAGACCACCTCACAATTTGGATTAGCACGGGCAATCTCAAGCGCATTATCAACGCTATAAATTACGCGAATATCAGCGCCCTGAGCTTTAATACGGCTTAATGATAAACTCCACGCCGCTGGGATGCGCAATGTATCGGCATAAGTGCACAGGATGACATTTTTCTTGAGCGATAAATCAATTGCCAGATTAATCCAACCAATTGGCAACACGCACACTGGACATCCCGGCCCGTGAATCATGCGGATATTTGCTGGTAACAAGTCAGCAATTCCATAACGAGATAGCGTGTGAGTATGCCCCCCGCAAAATTCCATCAACCGGTAATAACGCCCAGTTTGGGTCTCACTGGCGATAATTTGGGCGATTTGACGGGCAATTCGGCCATTACGAAATTCATCTACATATTTCATGACGCACTTCAATTATTCATAATAACTATTGGTCGCACGGGCAAAGGCCTCGTAAATAATTGGTAGATTAAAAGATGTCATCCGTTTTTTTATTTCTGATTCCCGCATATAAATTACGAATAGATAACTGGTATAGACCGGAATATCGCGGGGTTCCTTTTTGTGTTCCAAAATATCTTGCGCCATCTTCGCGGCGATTTCGCCCTGCTCATAAGGAGATAACGCAACCGCCATCATCCCGCCATCTTCAACATAAAATCCCCAAAAACTCACCGCCGGTAGAGTGCTATTCTCCATAGTCCACTGCATAATTTTTTTGGCCGGAAGCACTTTGCCTTCGAGTTTATCTAAAATGGTATGATAATGAGTAAAAAGAATAAAATCCGCTTTGCCATTTTCGGCATCTTTAATTGCTTCCTGCCACTCCTGAATTGTTTCACACTGAATCGACTCAATAAATTTTAGCGGCGCCCAATTGAATGAGGCGATTTCTTTGTGAATGCCCTCCGAAGTCGCCGATGCGTCCGAGATATGAATAACTTTTCGATGGTCAATAGGCATAACCTGTAAGAGAATATCTTTTACTGCATTATAATTCAGACGTTCTAAAATTCCGGTAGCATTTTTGGCGTTTTGATATCCGTAATCTTCCAGATCTTTATTAATTCCCGCGTAGATGATCTTAATGTCAGGCTGATTGATATAATATCTAGCGACATATTCTTGGGCATTATCATCCAAAGCAATAATAATATCAGGCCGCCACGAATCAATTGCATTTCGGGCAGTGGCGCCGATTCGCTCCATATAACTCTTTTCGGGATGTCTTTTGGTATCCATATAATAGGTCCTAATCTTATATGGCTTATTCGCAAAAATCCGCTCAAGGCCAATATTAATCCCGACATCCCAAGAAAAATCTACATTGTAACTATGCAGGATAAAAATCCGCGGACGCTGAACATTTACATAGACCGAAAATACCATCAAGATAGAGAGAAAAAAGACAATAATTACTCGAATATGGACTTTTTTATTCATTTTGATCCTAATTTTGTACTCTCGTACAGTCCCAAAATTAATTGAGAGAGAAACTTCCAGATAATAGCTGACCTGATGCGCCGTAAATCCATCACCCTAAACGGGAATAAGGGAACCCCTTCGCCGTTTGCTACAACTCTCCCGCTCCGAGACACTAGCTGTCATAATATACCCCAAAAACGCCATATTTCCACGTGTAAAACAACTTAGCGGCAGGCTCCTAGTGATTGACTTAGATGGCTATCGGCACAATGTGGGCATTATCCTGAGCAATCCCGAGGGAAAGGTGCTGTGGGCGCGCCGGATCGGCCAAGACGCCTGGCAGTTCCCCCAGGGCGGCATCCGCGAACACGAGACCCCCGAGCAAGCGATGTTCCGGGAACTCCATGAAGAGGTCGGACTGCAACAGGCCGACGTCCAGGTGCGGGGATATACCCGTGGCTGGCTACGCTATCGCTTGCCACGCCGCTATATCCGTTATAACACCGAGCCGGTGTGTGTCGGCCAAAAACAGGTGTGGTTCTTACTCGAACTGATCGGCGCAGAGACGAAAGTCTGCCTGAATAATTCCAATCACCCGGAGTTTGATCGGTGGCGGTGGGTAGATTATTGGCAACCGCTCCAAGAAGTCGTGGCATTCAAGCGCGGGGTCTATGAATGTGCCCTGCGGGAGCTGGCCCCGCTAGTGATCGCGAGCCTGACCAAGACTTCTCCGCTAGCGCAACACCGCCGTAGCCAGCGCGGGGGTGTGTTGGCTTGAAAAAGCCGAATTTCTTGCTATTGTGATTCTCCCTTCCCCACATTACAGGCGCGGGCGCGGCTATGCTCAATCTATTACAGCGCATCGTCCAAGAGGTCAATGTCGCTAGCGACCTCAATGAATCGCTTTCCATTATCGTCACCCGGGTACGCGCCGCAATGGAGGCCGATGTCTGCTCGGTGTATCTCACCGACCCGCAGGACAACGCCCAGGTGCTGATGGCGACCGACGGATTAAACGCGGCCGCGGTGCGCCGCGTACGGCTGCTCCCCGGACAGGGCGTCGTGACCCTGGCGGCGGAGTTGGCCGAGCCGGTCAATCTCGATAACGCCGCGACCCACCCGCGGTTTTTATTGCTGCCGGAGACGGGCGAGCAGCCTTATCAATCGTTTTTGGCGGTGCCGATCATCAACTATCGGAAAATCCTGGGCGTTTTGGTTACTCAGCGTCGGGCCGCGCAACGCTACAACGACAATCAGGTCGCGTTTCAAGTGACCGTGGCCGCGGCCTTGGCCGGTGCGATCTCCCACGTCGAGGCGAGTGGGGGGGTGGTAACCTCTTCTGGTGCCGAGTCCCCCCCCCACCGACGCTTTGAAGGATTGGCCGGTGCCCCGGGGGTCATGATCGGTAAAGCGCTGGTGATGAATCAGCAGATCGAGCTGGATTTAGTCCCGGATCGCCCGGTTGATGATATTTCCAGTGAAGTCAAAAATTTTCTCACGGCGGTTGATGCCGTAAAGTCGGAAATTCGCGAACTCGGACAAGGATTGAGCGCGGCCTTATCGACTGAGGAGAACGCATTATTTGATGCGTATTTGTTGATGCTCGGCGGCGATAGCCTAATTGGTAAGGCGGTGGAATATATTGAGGCGGGTAATTGGGCGCCGGGTGCATTACGCCAAACCGTTATGGAACATGTGCGGATTTTTCAGGCAATGGAGGATCCGCTATTACGTGAGCGCGCTAGTGATATTGCTGATTTAGGCCGGCGGATTATGATGCGTTTGCAGGAAAAGAATCGCCGGACATTTCATTATCCGCGCCGGACAATTCTCGTTGCCCGCGAGGTCTCCGCAACCATGATTGCCGAAGTCCCGCTAGGCCGTTTAGCCGCCGTTGTTTCCATGCACGGCTCGCGCTATTCCCACGCGGCGATTTTAGCCCGTGCGTTGGGCGTCCCAGCGGTAATGGGAATCTCTGATCTCCCGCTTCACACCTTAGAAAATCGCGAGATTGTCGTGGATGGTTTTCGCGGTTACGTTTATTTAGACCCGTCGCCGACGATTCGCGCTGAATTTGACCGGATTATGCGCGAAGAGGCAAAACTCACCGAAGAGCTTACTGAATTACGCGAATTACCGGCGCAAACTACCGATGGACATGGCGTTGCTTTATATGCGAATACCGGTTTAATTGCGGATTTGGAGCCGGCGCGTAATAGCGGCGCCGAGGGAATTGGATTATATCGCACGGAAATTCCTTTTATGGTACGCGACCGTTTTCCTGGCGAAGAGGAACAAGTTTATATGTTTCGCCAAGTATTGCGTGCCTTTGCGCCGCGTCCGGTGACTATGCGTACTTTAGATGTTGGCGGTGATAAATCACTGCCGTATTTTCCGATTCAAGAGGCTAATCCATTTTTAGGATGGCGCGGGATTCGGATTACGCTGGATCACCCCGAGATATTTTTGACGCATTTACGCGCAATGATTCGCGCCAGTGAGGGATTACATAATCTCCAAATTCTTTTGCCGATGATCTATTGCGTGAGCGAGGTCGATGAAACTCTGGCGCTGTTACGGCGTGCTTATCGGGAATTAAGCTCCGAGGGAAGAGATGTAGTCATGCCAAAGCTCGGCGTGATGATTGAAGTTCCGGCCGCAGTTTATCAAATTAGTGGATTTGCCCAGCGGGTTAATTTTTTGTCTATCGGAACTAATGATTTAACGCAATATCTACTCGCTGTTGATCGGAATAACGAGCGCGTCGCGGGATTGTATAATCATTTACATCCGGCGGTGTTGAGCGTCTTAATTCAGATCATCCAAACAGCGCATAAACATAATCTTCCGGTCGGGGTGTGCGGTGAAATGGCGGGCGATCCAATTTTGGCATTGTTGCTCGTCGGAATGGGCGTTGATAATCTCAGCATGAATGCTGGATGCGTCCCGCGAGTGAAAAGGAGTATTCGCCATTTTAGCCTAACGCGCGCCCAGGAATTAGTTGAGGAGGTATTACATTTTGGGGAATGTACCACGGCACGCAATTATCTGGATAATATTTTAGAGCAAGAGGGATTGGGGAATTTATTACGCCCGGGATAAGTATAAATCCTTCGAAATGACAATTCCAGAATCTTAGTTTTGATTGTCATTTCGAGCGTAGCGAGAAATCTTTTTTCCCACTAAATAATTTTTACCTAAATTTGGAGAATAACATGGCAACAACTTACTCCTACAACGGCCACACTTATCTATTAAGCGACGCCGCCACCTGGACAAAAGCCGAAGCACAAGCCGTTAGTATGGGCGGGCATTTAGTCACCATCAATAACCAAGCCGAGCAAAATTGGTTATATGCAACATTTGGTGATAGAGGCAATATAGACCTTTGGATTGGATATACGGACGCTGCACAAGAAGGCGTTTGGAAATGGACAAGTGGTGAAACTTCTACTTATACGAATTGGA
>Ga0114939_10000929_pt1 | contig 23692 bp, 44 predicted proteins | sample AshMeaCrysSpring_FD_87196 | JGI IMG/M metagenome (GOLD analysis project Ga0114939, IMG submission 87196) | Groundwater microbial communities from Big Spring, Nevada to study Microbial Dark Matter (Phase II) - Ash Meadows Crystal Spring | ecosystem: Environmental > Aquatic > Deep subsurface >...
AGAGCCGGAGGACATATCCCCAACAACGAAACATTCAAAGGATTGAGAAAAGGAGATTATGTAGAAGCAAGATTACCATTGGATAAGAAAATGATTAGGGGATGGATATCGGGATATACAGGAAATAGGATATATATATCGAGTTATGACTGGGAACAATATCCATCTGTTTCCCCAGATAATATTAGGTTGTTAGATAGGAATCACGGATTAATTAATTTGAGATTATCATGGATTAAAGATGCTGAAGACATATGTGAATTTGGAACAAAGCAGACAGATCCAGAAGGAAATAAGGTAAATATTGGACAAATTAAGGAGATGATTAAAATGAAAAAGAAAGAAGAGAAGATGATAATTAAGGAATCAAATGAAAGATACAAAACGATACAGAAAGGGATTGATAATTCTTGGAATTGAAGATAATGAAGATAAGATCGATGTAGAACCCCGCCCTAAAGGCTGTCGGCGCTAGCCGACTGGCTATGTTGGCTACCTGCCAACAGAGGGCGGGGCCTTCGACCTAGGGTAAAAAATCTACACCATACAGATATAATAGACAAGATAGCAGAAAAGGACTTGACAATAGAACAAAAATTGAACATTGCTACTGCCGTTGGAGAGATGGAATGGAGAGAAAGAGAATGGCGTAAATGGGTACATGAGTTAAATGGATATAAGAAAAAATAAACCAAAAATACTTAAACGACAGAAATTGAAAACTTGATAAAAATTAATGATTTTTTAGCATTAAAAACCCAGGTGAAGAATTGATGAGAACGTTAAAAACACTTAAGATCATAGAAGATGTCCTATAGGTACAATATACAAAAATGTGGGGTATATAAGTATGAAGGAGATAATTGCAGAAAGAGTTGAATGTGCTGAAGATGACATACCTGATGCTATTGTCATAGGTATTGAGAGAAATGATGAAAATGGATATGAAAAAATATGGATGGATCCTGACGACGCAATAGAATTTGCGAACGATATCATAAGATTGTCACATATATCTATTTATAGATTCAGTAGAAAAATTAAAAAAAGAAAAATGAGAAAGATAAGAAAGAGCTCTGTTATTAAAATAGTAAGAAGGAAATAGAAAACTGTATATGATTACTATCACGTTTAGGATGTTTTAAAAATGAAAATTGAAATAATAAGTTTTGAAAAACTCAAGAAACGATTAATGGAGAAAAATCTCTGTCTTGTCATAGGACCGGAATATCTTATAGACAAATTTTGTAAGGACCAAGATGTCCGAGTAGATTATATCATGATTAGTGAGACTGAACTGGCAAAAATATATAATACTATAACAAAGGAAGACTTTTTGTTCGGTACTACCGATAGAGATTCTCTAATTAGCATTATACCAATAGGCATGAAAATTGACGAAGAGAATTTGATTGGAGTAAAATTAACGAAAGAGATGTATGAAGATGGCTGCAAAAAAACCGCCAGCATAATACACAATAATTCGGAAATAGTCCTGTTATCGTACATACAAGATATTATAGCACGACAAAACAAATGAAAATTAATTAAAAATATATCCGTGATGGTACTAAATATATAGTCACTGAGTTTACCCTTGTAGTAAAAGGAGATTATCTGGAGTGAAACTGAAGGAGAATTATTAGAAAAGGTGTGGCTGCCGATGAGAAAACCAAGACTAGAAAAAATAGATATCACCAATCTTGAAAAAGAATTGAGAGAAGGATATGAAGAAGAGAAAAATTTTAATATTATTAGTAGGGTCATGACCGAAAAGTTTGACTGTCCGTTCTGTTATCATATTCCTATTGAGGCTCTTACAACATTAGAGAATGATCCAATTGTAGCAACTGGCAAGGGTAAATGTAGAAGATGTCATTACTAAATCGTGACGACATAGAAAATCTTTTAACTAAGGATTGAGAGGTAATTAAATGAATAAAATTTTTGAAAAAAGATGTAAAATTAAAGATATAGATGATGCAAGAAAGGTAGCAGAACTGATTGGCGGAATATTCAAAGGCTATTACTCTAATACCGATATTATTTTTAAATTAGAAGATGCTGACTCAGAAAAAGATGTTATAGTAATGAGAATATTCAAGGTAAATAATAGGCAAGCGAAAAATTTCATCTTAACTCACAAAGTAGCAGAATGGGATGATAAAATCAAAACTGACAGAATTATTCTTAAAAAGGAATTCGATACCAAGGAAGAAGCTGCTAACTTCGTCATAGACCACTATGGCGTTTGGATAGAACAGGATTATATGTATTCAAAGGAAGGTTGGGAATATCATTTGGATAAGAATATGGTATTCATCGAGAACATAGAAAAACTCGGGCCGACTATCGAGATAGAATCTGAGAATAAAACAGATTTAGAAAGTTTATTTAAACATTTTGATATTATAGAGTGTTTTTCTGAATCTGTTTCTGAAGTAATGAGAAAATTAATTGGAAAATGATAATTTTAACTAATATGATAAGTGAGGTTATGAATGGAACATAAAGATCAATTCAAAAAGACAAAATGTGATAGCTGTGAATATTCAGCAAGCAACAACAGATGTCCTTTGAAAGAACAGAGACCAGACAATAGCTATTGCGAATATTTTATAGGACAAGATAAATATGCGTGATATAAATCGAATACCTAAAATATGTAAAGAACTAGAAGAATTATGGCTTAAATGTCCAGACCTTAGATTAGGACAGTTAATACTAAATGCATTTAGCCTGCATAATGGTGTGGATAAAAGAGTATACTACATGGAAGATTATGAATTTATCGAAGAACTTAAAAAAAATTTATTGAGGGGTTCAATTCATATCATTACCGAAGAAGAAATCTTAGTTCGAGTTAAAGAAGTTGAAATGAGAACTAATAAGAGCATTGAAGAACTATGTAATATGGACTTAGACGATTTAGATAACTTTTACGATAGGGTTACTATTCATGCGTACAAAACATATAAGAAAGATAAAAACGAGAACCAGGAAATATTATAGATATCAAAATTAGGATAACGTTGTCAGGATGGTTCAATTGAGAGCTTTAACAAAAGATTCATTGGCAAAAATAAAAGAGTTTGAAATTGCAGGATTTGCCAAATCATCTCCAGTATTATTAAATTATATTAGAAATAAAAAAGATATAAATGTTAGAATGTTTAGATATGGGACGTCTGCACGTGCAGGCAGAAAAGGAACAACTAAATATAGTTCTATCGATATTTTTGGAGAGAGGACCGTCTATATTTATCATATAGAATATAAAGATAATTTTGTAGATTTTATAGTAGACAAGTTTCTTAATAAAAATCCAGACCCAGACAAAGGTTTAAGAGCCGCTTTTACCAGGACACTACATTCAAACGGATTACATTGGCACGGGTGCTCATGTATGAGAGAATATAATGAAAAACAAAACGTCTAACTATCAATCCAAAATATTAGATCTAGATTTTTAAGTCAAGATGAACCTATAGATATTGATTATACGGCAACGGTCAATATGCTTATCGAAATAGGAGATTCGGTATTTAACAATCGCATAATAAATATAGAAGACATTGTTGATATCATAACAAAATATTCAGGCATGGATAAAGACCAATTGAAAAAATTGTTTGAAAAGAATTGAAAATTGTGTAGCAACTATTGCACATATATCTGAAAAGTGACGATTAAAAACGAAAACGATTAGGAATAGGAGATGAAAAAATGGAGATAGAACATCTTGGATATAGAGTCAAATCAGACGATTCAACATTTGAGATGAAAATAAAAGCTGAAAAATCTATAGATGACAAAGATGCACGCGAACTGATAGAGAAATTTTTCGAGACATTCTCTATCAAAGTAAATGTTCTAACACTAACTAAGGTATCTCAAGAAGGACAACATTCTAACTCAAATTCAGATTCAAGTTCAGATAGTGGATCTCTTCCAAGTGCAGAAAAAAGACGATTTATTATGGCACATTATATGCCAAAAAGATTTACCGTATTTGATTATGTTGGCTACTTTGGTAATCAAGGTTACGATAGAGAAGCTCTAAAGAAAACTTTCCATCCCACAGTCCACTCATTGATAGACGAAGGAAGGGTAAAAAATACAGGAGAAAAAAAGGGAAGAATTGTGATTTATGAAATAATTTCATCACCGTTAGAAGATCAAGAATTGTTTTTAAAACGTGGAGATTCATATATTGAAAATGAAAAACTAGTCGAAAGTTAAAAGGTGAGATAATGGGAGTGTATAGCCCAGAAGAATATTTCAAAAAATTATATCCTGGATGGTTTTCTGAGACAGGTCTAGCTGAGGCCATATCCTACGTACTCATATTCACCTTATTAATGCTGGCATTTTATTTTTATATTCAATTTTTTGAGAAAAGAAAATACAAAATTGGAGACGAGATATATTGCGGAAAATTTGTAAAAGACTATACCTATAATATAAAGATAATAAAATTGAATGGAGAGTGGTTAACAGTAAAAATTAATACACACGATGGAGAGGACGATGCTTAGAAGAGGAGAGCTGATCAAAGTTATAGAGTATATTAATAGAAATTTTGGCCTTAAATGTAGACACAATGATGAAGATATTTAACGAGGAAAAATGACAATAAAACCAATTTGTGCTATATGCAAGAAAGAATTAGAAGAATTTGGTGCTATACTATTAGGACCGCCAGATGAAAGTAATAAAGTGGAAAAGTTTCATTTTTGTGGAGAATGTTACAAAGAGATCAAAAGCATGACGAGATGAAGATATTTGGTGATGAAAAAATGGCAATAATAGACGAACAAGAATTTATAGTTAAGATCTCTCCTATCAAATTCACGGTAGAAAAGGATGGTACAGAGTACGAATTTGAGCCAATTGGAGAAGTCACAGATTTGGTCAAATTGAAACACGATATTATCGACATAATGAGGCGTTTCAAAATAACAATCAAATCTAAAAACATCGTAGTTATCCAAAAATCGACAGCCGAAATAAGAGAGTCATTCGAAGATAGCTATCTGAAAGCAAAAGAAGTAATAAGGGAATGGTATAAAGATAGTCCAGAGAAAGAATGGTCGGCAAATGAATTAATGACAGCTGCCAAATTTGAGAAAGTAAAGAGAAGTTCAATAATGAACAAACTAATAAAAGAGAAATTTATAAAATGTATAAATCCTGAAGGACCTAGAAATTACAGAAGATATATCAAGGCAGAGGCGATGGTATCACCAGAGGCTGTTGAAAAACAGGATATGAAGAAACTAGAAGAGGAAAGGCGATTAGTACGTGATGTACTTGGTTAATATGAATTCAGAAAAAATGGGACACTGAAGATGATAAAAATGAAAAAACTTTATATGATGAAATATATGGCGATAAGGATCGGTGATGCAAGGTCTGGTAACGAGAGACCTGGTGTGGTAACGTCGTGTGTGGCATGGTGAGGTACGGTAAAGTAAGAAAATCTTTGTCTAATGGAGATCTTGTAGGTTCAATTCCTACCAAAGACATGGCACCACGGAAACTTTTTTAAAACCATCCACTCCAAACTTCCGTGGTGCTAAAATTTGAGGTGGAACTATGGAAAGATGCCAGATAAGGAAAACTAGGGAATCATTAACATCTGATGAGAAGGCAAAAAATTTTTTACATGACGTAATTGGAACAGATTTGTTCAACAAATTAACTAAAGAAGGGAAGATAGAAGTTAATTCTGGAAAATATCATTACGAGCTAAGTATAGATGGGGTTGTATTGAATTAATTTATTTCAATTTGTGATTATTTGATGATAAAATGTGCAGTAATATTCGGTAACGTAACATAAGGTAATGCATGGTTGTGCTATGTGAGGTTAGGTTATATTCTGCAAGGTAAGGTATGGAAAAATTTATGATGGATGGCGTCGAAGAATTCAAAAAGAATTTACAATGTCAAAAGAAAAAAGTTGATGAAAAAATTAATCCGATATTACAATTATACGATGAAGGGAAAATAACCAAAATGAAACTTGTCGAAAAATTGGCTGATGCTTTTCGTAGATTAGAAAAAGAATGAAAAAGATCAGAATGAATTTTGACATCTAAGGCATGGTTCGGTATTGCATGATATTCAATAGCCAGGTCGCGTTATGTAAGGTGAATTAAGGTAAGGAAAAATAATCCTGATATAAGAGATAATAAAAATATATAAATAACGGAGATATGGAATAAAACTTATGATATTATTCGATGATATCGGAAGCTATCCCCTTCCAAAAGGTATTAGTAAAGATTGGATGACTGGAGCTATCAAAAAAGGAGATCCAAGATCTTTCAATATTATCAGGGATGCTATGAGACAGAAGATTGATGCGGGGGTTGATATACCTACATATCCCCAATTTCGAGATATGACGCAGCAGTTTCTGGAAATAATTAATGATGAGTCTGTAACAGAAGAGCCTATGCTCGTTCGCAAAGAAAACGTAATAATAAAAGAACTGCAAGCTATTGAAGTAGTCGGAGCAGAATATTCCAAGAAAACAGGCAATATATTAAATGTTAGAATATGTGTTACAGGTCCGATAGAGTTATATATAAAACAGTTTGGAGCGACTACATATAAAGATATACTCGATGTACTAGCTGTTGACGTCGACCGATTCATCAGCAACTCAATAAAAAATGCAAAACATTTCAAAGTAGCAACCATATCTATAGATGAACCTAGCATAGGAATTAATCCTCAGATAATGTTCAGTAATAGTGATATTATAGATGTATTAGAAATAGCCACAACTACCGCATCATCATACAAAATAGATACAGAAATACATCTCCATTCTCCTCTTCATTATAAATCGATATGTGAAGTATCATCAATAGGCATAATTGGTGTTGAGTCCGCAGCAAACCCTTCTTATCTTGATCTCATTGATAAAAAAGATCTGGATGAATACGATAAATTTCTTAGAGTAGGGGTTTCGCGAACAGATATATCTAAAATGGCAGCGGAGATTAATGAAAGGTCAGGTACTAATGTTTGGAAAGATACATCGGTGCTCGAAAAAGCAATTATAGATATGGAAACATTACATATTATAGAGAAAAGACTTGAGAAAATCTATAATATGTTTGGTGAGAGGATAAAATATGCAGGCCCAGATTGTGGGTTAGGCTCATGGCAATCACAGAAACTTGCATTCAATCTCTTGAAAAATACCGGTATTGGTATAAAAGAGTTTTTAAAGAAACATGATGCTTGACAAGGTAAGGTCGCGTCAGGTATTGTTGGGCTTGGACAAATATGGTGATGTGAGGTATGGTAATACAGTGCGCGATCTGGTAAGGTGAAATCTTATGAGGTAAGGTAGGGAGCTGTTTGGTTCGGCGCTATTTGGTTCGGCAACGTGCGGCAATATATGGCAATGTAAGGTAAGGAAAAATAACTCTAATGTGAGAGAAGGACACAATTTAGCTAGATGTTTATGTATAAATTTATCGCAAGTTCTATTTTTATATCATAGTTATTCTGTATATAAAAAGTATATATACTTTAAAGTCATATAAGTATATAGAAGATATATTTTCCAATTCGATATTATGAGGTATTAGAAATGTCGGCTAAAGTTGAAAATAAGCTGTTAAGAGACGTAATGACCAGAGGTGTAGTCACAATACCAATGAATTCCAAAGCTAAAGAAATTGCAAAGATTCTTTGCGACAATAATGTGTCAGCAGCAGTGGTTACATCATCTGACGGAGAAGCGATGGGGGTTATATCTGGAATAGATATGATAAAATTACTTGGTAAAGAGCAATGGGAAAATAAAAATGCTGAGTCTATAATGACGTCAAATTTGGAATATATATCCCCTGATTCGACTTTACTCGAAGCGGCAAGTATAATGAAGAGAAAAAAGATCCATAGATTATTAATACTATCTGAAGAAGGTGTAGGCGCTTCTCATAGACCAGTCGGAATACTTAGTATAAGTGATATAGTAAAAGAAATATCTAAAACTTGACCAGGTGCAGGTATGCATAAAGACAAGCTTGCATCATTTGAACTTGCATTAAGAGATGCTGGCATAGAGAAATGTAACCTTGTTCAAGTATCAAGTATTCTACCACCAAATTGTAAAATGATATATAGAGAAGAGGGTTTAAGGCATCTCTGTCCAGGTCAGATAACTTTTTGTGTACTTGCCAGGAATGATACAAACGAGCCTAATAGATTAATTTCTGCCGCAATTGGAGTTGCTATACCTAAAGATAACAATCTATACAGATATTTGTCTGAACACCATTCATATGGCGAAGTAGGAAAAAAGGCTGGAGAATATGCAGAGGATCTCGCAGCAACTATGCTTGCAACGACTCTTGGCATCGAATTTGACATAAATAAGGCGTGGGATGAAAGGAAACAGATTTATAAAGCAAGCGGCCATATATTTAGAACAACACATATTTGTCAGTCTGCAGAAGGAAATAAAGTAGGATTATGGACGACGGTAATTGCAGCCGCCTGTTTCAAGAATAATTATTTATAATAAAGGGTCATTAAATAGATAAGAAGGTGAACTGAAATGGAAGAAAATATATGGCATCAATCAGCTGAAGCTGATAAATGCGTAAGACAAGGAGATATTCTCCTGAAGAGAGTAAAAGAGACCAAAGGAAAATTCATAGGAACAGGAAAAAAAGTCCTGGCATTTGGTGAAAAAACTGGAAACAGCCATGTACTTGATGGTGATGTATCATACTACGATAATGGAAATGGCCAAATCATCTGCCGAATAGATGGCAGAGCAGAACTCGTACATCAAGAACATAAAAATATAGATGTCCCTATAGGAAATTATTTGGTGATAAGGCAAAGAGAATCTGACATTATAGAGGGAATACGACAAGTTAGCGATTAGGTAAATAAGAAGGTGGACTGAATGGAAAATATAAGACAGGGAGATATCCTCTTAAAAAGAATAAATAACATTGAAGGTAAACTCATAGGAAAGGGAAGGAGAGTTCTGGCATATGGTGAAAAGACAGGACATACACATGTTCTTGACGGTGACGTATCATACTATGATAATGGAGATGGCCAGATTCTATGTAGTATAAACGGTAATGCGGAACTTGCGCACCAAGAACATAAAAGTATCGAAATTCCTGCTGGCAATTATCTAGTGATAAGGCAAAGGGAATCTGACATAACGGAAGGTATAGGGGAACCTGACGTACCGAAAAAGGTTATAGATAATAACAATCGACTAAAAATGACAGGATGGCATACGGTGAGTGATTAATATTTGGATAACGCTGCCAAGAGATGATAATTACATAAAAAGGAATTTCTTTACAAAGAATATGAAAGAAATAAAGACAAGTAAAATAATGAATTATAGAGAAAAAATAAAATATGTAGGAGAGAATTTTAGTAAATATAGTAATATAGAATATTTCTATAGATTTTGGGAGAAAGTAGACATAAGAGACTGTACAGAAGAGTGTTGGAATTGGACAGCGAGTACATTTTCATCTGGATATGGTCAGTTCTGGGACGGTTGTAATAATGTATACGCACATCGCATGGCATATATATTGACAAAAGGGCCAATATCTGACGAATTATATGTTCTACATACTTGTAATAACCCAAGGTGCTGTAGCCCAAATCATCTAGAATTAGGTGACCAATTTAATAATATGCAATATATGGTTAAATGTAATAGACAAATAAAAGGAGAAAATCACGGCATGTCAGTTCTTACAGAGAATCAAGTAAGAGCGATCCATAGATTATATAGTGAGCAAAGAAAACTACATCCGTTATATAAGCAATGGCAGATTACAGGGCCAATTGCTAAAAGATTTGGAATAGCTAAGTCGACTATAGATAAAATTCTTAGTGGATTATTATGGCGCCATATTCATGAAGATATTTATAAATGTAAAGAGAAAATAGAATAGAAATAATTATATTATCGATATCTCTAAGAACATTATGGATCAGATGGAATAATTTTTATGTTAGAAAGTCTGACAGATGACCAAAGAAGACTGATGTATAATATAAGGGATGAATACGTACGATCTTTGGAGAGAAAGACAAATGATAAGGATGTGATAGAAGGAATCAAGTTTGCATATAAAATCTCTGGACTTAGAGAGCCAGATATTAAAATTTTTGATTCTCCCTTGGCTTGTCAGTTATATTTGAATACGTTGCAGAGAGTACCTTTACAAGTAACGAAACGAATAGAGCAGCAAATTAGGCGTGAAATACAGAAGAATGAATCATGGTCACAGGGTGTCAGCCCAAAGGTATTGCACGATGTACATGTGACAATTGAACTTGAAGTAAATAGACAATTAGATCTGCTGACGAGAAGGCCAGTATTTCCACAGGTAGACATGAGAGTGAAGCAAGAAATAGAAAGACAAGTAGGACACCAAAGAGCATTGTATTATTTTCTGACAGAAATTGATACAACGTTGGTATCTAATCAACTGCCTGTTTGTGATTATTTTGAAAGAATTGGAGCAATCAAGAATGATCTTCCTGACGAATATAGGAGATACTTTAGATCAGGAATATTCTCATCCACGTATTTTGACGGTTTAGCCCTCGTTAGCAGAAATCCATTAAGATTATCAAGAAACGATAGAGGAAGACTACACAATCAAGAAGGATATGCAATAGAATGGGCAGACGGATATGGCCAAAATTTCGTAAATGGAATCTTCTTTGAATCAGAATTATTTGACAAGATATTCATTAAGAAAAACATAACTGGGAAAGATATAATCAGCTTGAGAAACATCGAGCAAAAAGCGGTGACGATACAATCTTTTGGATACGACAAATTAATATATGAGTTGGGAGCTAGAAAGATAGATACATATAGAGTCAAGAATGCATATACTGGCATAGAGAGTGTATCTGAGCTATACGACTTTGAAATAGAGCACGAAGAAGGAAGCAGAAGAATGTTCCTAAGAGGAAGATTTGTTAAAGTACAGGATCATAGCACTGGGAAGATCACTGTATTGGGAGTCCCTATTATTAGAGAAACCCAGACTGTAAAAGGAGCGATCGCCTGGAGTTTCGATATGGTAGAAGGAGAATATAATTTGGTTATTGAAACATAATAATGGATTACTAAAAATTGTCATGAGATTTCCGTATATAAGAACGGTAAAAGTGTGATATACAATATTATGACAATGGAGATATAAAATGCATATAGATATTATAGATAGTAAAGATACTATATCTAGAGGAAATTATAGAAAAACGCCTTATAGCGAGACAAATACTTGCGACTTTATAAGAGAGAATGGTAAGAAATGTGAAAATAAATTAACTCCTGCATATAAAGAATATGAGCAAGGAAAATGGACAGGAAAATGGTTGTGCAGAGAGCATTGGAGAAAGAACGATTATAATAAAAGGCCAGATAATTATAATAATAACATAAAAGAGATGAGACCTTGCAGAAATAAAATTATTGATCTCAGCGATCTTAGTAATATTACAGACCAAGATTTAGGCCATATTGGAGAGGAAATAGGATGTAGGACTCTCAAAATAAAAAATCGTAATATTGAGGAAGATAATTATGGAGGAAATCAATACACAGAAGGACATTCAGATACATTAAAACATATGATATATGGATTTATAGAAATAAAAACTGCCACATTCGATCCAAACAGATTTGGAACTACAAAAGGAGCGTGGGGTGCATCTCTTGGGATGGGTCGAGAGTGTGACAATATTTTAGTCATATGTATGGATGAAAACCGGAATCGTGTCAAAAGAACATATATGATTCCATTTATAGAAGTATTTGGACAAACGAATATTACTATCAATGTTAATGGGACAAGATACGAGAAATTTAGAATTGATGAGAAACCATACGATGAGACATGGCAAAATATGAAGAAAGAAAGATATTTAAACTTAAATTCTACACGAAGAAATTATAGGAAATAATAACATTACATTTAGTCAATTATTAGAAAGTATACTGACTAAAAAGAGGAAATAAAATGCAAATAGAAATAGACATAGAAAAGCTTGTGACCAGAAGCATAATAGACGGAATACTGAATTCAGACAAACTTCAAGAAGAAGTAGAGAGCATTTTGGAAAATGAAGAGTGCCAGAAAATCTTGACAGAACATGTTAAAGCTCGTCTTAATGAAGTTTTATTTTCAGAAGAAGGCAAAGAAGGGATGAACAGAGGTCTAATAGAAGGGATTATAAACTCAGAGAAAATTCAAGGTGAAATAGACGAAATTCTTGAAGAAGATGAATATCAGAAAATATTGAAGGAACATATCAGAGCCTGTCTCAATAAAGCTATATTTTCAGAGGGAGGTAAAGAACAGATTATCTGTAAAATTCAAGAGTATTTAGAAAATTATGATTTTGAATGCGATGATGACCTTAGCAACGAATTAGGCAAAGGGCTGTCAGATATTATGGTGGCGATGATGAAGAATTCATTCGAAGTCATCAAGAGGGCTAATAGACAGTAGCCCTCTTATTTTTTATTTTTCTTATTATTTTTTCAGTATCAGATAGGAAACGGATACGGACTTAGCAGACTGCGTATATGCAGTGACCAACTAGTGATCTGCTTTAGCAGATAACTGGCCTTACTTTAGTTGGGAACTGTATCTTATACTTATAAGGTGCAGTTCTGCTGTTGGTATCAAGATCAGGACCATAAGAGTAAATTCTTTTTGGAAAAAAGTATAGAAAATTCAGCACTCTTATAGGATAATAATATATGGAAAAGATAACAAGGAGACCATAAGAATGGTAAAGATGACGATAGCTAAAGATTTCTATTTTGATGCTGCACACAAAATACCTGGTCATGAAAAATGTGGAAGAATTCATGGGCATTCATATAGAATAAGAATAATTTGTGAGGGAAATGTGCAAGAAAATGGAATGGTCATAGATTTCGAAGATATTAAAGAAATCGTGACAAGAAATGTAATAGACAAGCTTGACCATAGATATCTTAACGAGATTGAAAACCTTGAAATTCCTACGACAGAGAATCTATGCGTATGGATAATGAATAAGTTGATAACAGAACTTTCATGTCTTAAAACGGTAAGAGTATGGGAAAATAAGGATTCTTATGCTGAGTTAACGAACACAGGGCTGAACAATAATACGAATATATAGGGAAGCCCCATAGGGTAGCCGGTCAATCCTTTTGGACTCTGAAAGTTGTGTGGTACTGTGAGGTATTCTGTAAAAGGAGATTTCCTATTCAGTTAGGTTGGAAGAAAGAAAAAGTGTCTAAGAATCCGCAATCGGAAGGCAACACCGAACTACCTTCCGAGCAACTGGCGCAATCCAAAGACGCAGGTTCGAATCCTGCTGGGGCTATACTTATAGAAAATAGGAGAAGATATGAGTATTAATAAATACAAACAAAGAAGAGTTTTCAGAGATAATAAAAGAAAAGTAAAGATATTAAGAAGGCCTGAAGAAAAAAGTAGAAAAATAAGAGAATCATAAGACATAGAGCATGTCATCATTAAGCGTTCTATGGTCAAAACAGGGATTGCTGCTCTCTCAAACAGCAGACAAGAAGACGAAATAAATGAAAGAAATAAAGAATATAGAAAATATATTCAAAGACAAAATCAATAACGAAAACAGATGGGATTTTTACCATTTCTGGAGTAAAGTAGATATAAAAGACAATATCGAAGAATGTTGGGATTGGACGAATAGTACGTTAGGGACTGGATATGGTAGATATTGGTATCCTAGCAAGAATAAGATGGAGTTGGCTCATCGTGTCGCATATATGCTATCAAAAGGAACGATACCCGACAAACTCCAGGTACAGCATATTTGTAATAATAGAAAATGTTGTAATCCTTATCATCTAGAATTGGGAGATAACTCTAAAAATCAACGATATCTTATCAAATGTGGCAGACGGAATAACAATGGAGAAGGTAGTTCGTTTTCAATATTAACATCAGATCAAGTAAGAGACATTCATAGGTTACATAAAAAGAATCCTGTGCTTAGGAATTGGCAAATTGCAGAAATATTTAAAGTTAATCAATCAACAGTATCTCGAATTATAAGTGGAGAGACATGGCCTCATATATATGAAGAATTTTATCAAAAAAATGTATAAATTAAGATAGATAATAGGAATGGAACTAATAGAAGGGCCTGTCTCAGAAAAGTCTGGGTAAGTTATGTATTAAGAGAAGAAATAGATAAGGAGGAAGGAATGAGTATTAAAATAGGACTAATATGAGGCCCGTGTTGCGGGAAAAGTGGCCAAGCGGCTCATTTCGTTGGAGTGTTGAAATCAAAATCTATTCTAGTAGAACAAGTCGTAGAATGGGTCCGTGAGGCTTTTAACAAAAAAATGATTCCTAATGATAATGCGTATGCGCAGTTTTGGATCTATGAGGAACAATGTTGCCGAGAAGACTGCATACCTAAAGAGATAGACTACATTGTTACGGATAATCCTACATTACCTTCATATGTATGGCTGGGCCAAAGATGCAATGTTTATTGATGAAAAAATGGAATATACGGTATCTCTAAATTCAACAAATTCTGGAGAAACTAAATTAATCGCTGATATTAGATGTCCCGATGATCAAAAAATTCTTATAAGGGGTACAAAAGATGGAGATATTAAAAATTTTAGAGACGCATACCCTGTCCAATTGACCCTTAAAGATAGTTTAGATAAAGAGATATCTCAATTTACCAGGATAAGAGTTGAACACCGAATGACAGATGAATGTGCTTCTTATCCTGCAAGAGTATTCTATGCTGACATGACTAAAAAGGATGATGACCGTCTTTATAGATTCAAAGAAAATATTTTTCTACAAAATAATGACCATCTTCTTATTTATGTTGTAGGAGATAATCCGATAGATGGACCAAGATTTCCAGATATTACTATAGATAAAAATAATATATCGTTCAATGTTAAAGCAGATATTTTTACAAAATGTCAGGGCTAAAAAGATGATATATGACTATATTCAGAGTAGTTGATTCCAATTTGGATCTGAATCCTGACCATCTAATGTAAGGTGTTACATTATTGGGTATGGTAATACATGGATTGATAATGTGCGATAGCATAAGGTAATGAATAAAAACGTATTAAAGGAGAAAAACTATGAGGAGACTAGAAAAAAGTGATAAGTGGGAAGTTACCAAACGATACAGTATGGTGGTTATCAACAGATGGTAAGAAAATATGGATAGAAAGTGAAAATTTAGATCAAGAGAAATTTAAAGAAAAAGGATGTAACATAGTACACGGTAGGATTTTCTGTGCTAGAAAAGAAGTAGGAGAATTAACTACCAGCAGACTAGACAGTAGGAGGCATAAAGATGCATGGATCATAAAATTAGATACTATGTTATATGTTTATCCTGAACTAATGGAGGAGATTCATAGAAAAGAGATTGAAGGAAAGAAAAAGAAAAAAAAGAGGGTATCGTCCAAAGGTAAAAAAGAACAAAATAAAGAATTGGTGAACAAAGAGTTAGAAAAAGAACAAAATAAGGAATTAGAAAAAGAGAGAAAAGAAGACAAAGACCCAAAGATATATATTAAAGAAGAGCCTAAAAAGGAGGTTATAGAAAAAGACGAAATTGAACATAAAGATAGAGAACCTATAAGAAATTATTTTGATATTAACCGTCCATATATTAAATGGATAAATGATGAGATTTGTAAAAATGGAAATAGTAAATTAACAATACCACTTAAAGATCTAAAAGAAAAAATGGGAGACGAGTTTGTAAAAATGCACGATATTAGAATATATTTTGGACTAAATAAGGTATTATCTAGTATTGGTATTACGATAGAATTGAGAAGTATAAAAGGAGAAAACGTAGCGATAATAAAGAAGATTTAAACTAGAAAAACATAAAAATAAAAGGAGAAGAAAATATGGAAGATAAAAAGAAAAAAGAAAAAGAAGACAACGAAAATAAGAAACCAGACCTATCTAGATTAGAAATGAAAACGCCTGGATGGAAATGTAGTATAGACAGTGGACCTTGTTAGGTAGTCCCTTTGACTACCTACAAGAAAATCAGTTGAACAGACAAAACAATGCTGGCCCCGGTGGCTTAGCCCGGAAAAGCGAGAGATTTGTAATCTCTAGATCAAGGGTTCAAATCCCTTCCGGGGCTTTTTTCGATGTTGTATGACTCATAAAAAACATCGCAAGCTCTATTTTTGTATCACAGCTATTCTAACTGCACAAAATATATATAATATAAACATGATATTATAAGTATTTATATATGGATAATTCAAAATATACGACAAATAAGGTAGTAGATATAAAACAGATAAATCCGATATAAATAAGTATGACAAAAGAAATAGAACTCTTAAACAGTAATTTGAAAGCTTTGGTAGATGATGAAGACTATGACGAGTTAATCAAATATTCGTGGTCTATCGACAAACAAGGATATATCCGAAATGGTTCTAAAGGCCTTATGGGTAGATATATAATGAAAGCTTTAACAGGACAAATTGTTGACCATATAGATAGGAACATTCTTAATAATAGAAAATGTAATCTTAGATTTTGTAGCGATTCACAAAACCTTCAGAATAGAATAAAAAGACGATCTAAAAGATATATAGGCATATACAGAGCTGGTAAAAAATGGGCAGCAAAAATTCAAAAAGATGGTCACCAAATTTATTTAGGGATATTCAATGATCCTAAAGATGCGGCAGACGAATATGATGACGCAGCAATTGAACTTTTTGGTATTTATGCTATGACCAATAAAAGACGTGAAAAAGAAAATGATTATGTATACATACCTAATATTAAATTATTCTGATTGTGAAATAACACGCATGTCTATAAGTATGGCTAACAATTCAGGGTATATGACCGGTATTTAATATTAGACATTTTGAAATTTAGACACTCTTAAGTATAAGTGCTTATCTTTATAAGTTCTTATCGAACTTAAATAGATTGACTTTATATTAAAACTAAAACGGTCGAAGGAAGATAATATATGAAAATACCTTTTTTTAAAGAGGAAGAAGAACATTTTACGATGAACCTAGGAAATAAGACCCCTAAAAAACCATCAGAAAAGCCGTCTCCAGACCCAGATGACATAATCAAAGATTCATTAAGAGTATGTTACAAACCATATTCAAGATATAAAAATTTTGTTGAACAAATAACTAAAGAAGGATGGAACTATGTAGGAGACATACAGTCATATGCCTTGACTCATAGAGATATGAACATGGTCATGACATTTCTCCTTGAAAGAGGCATGTATGGGACATTTTTAGAGGTAATGTGTCCGGCACCAAATTACATGCTAACAGTATGCGGGTTTGACGATGCTGGAATAGACCCTATAGATTTTTATAGTCATTCTAATCTATATAAAATTCCTCATTATTTCTCAATGTTATGTACAGATAAAAATGGAAAAGAATTATCTCCTGCCACCATAATTGATATAGTCAAAGTTAAAACAAATGCCGAAGCAAAAATTATATGTTCAGAGCCTTACGGGGATTTATCACAAAATACGAATACAAATAAATGTGCTGATAGAAGGTATAGAAGAAAAGAGGAGAGATATTATTTTTATAACAGTATTAAGTTAAGAGATTACGAAAGACTATCTTTCAGAACAAATTCTCCAGACATAGATATAGAGACAACAAATCTATTTATGCAGGCTGATCTCTTTATGAAGGAGATATAAAGAAAGGAGATACAAAATGCTTGGATGGTTACTAAAATTATTTAAACACGAATGCAACTTTACCATCATTGATGAGATTACTGTTAGAAATAAATACGGAAATTCTACAAAATATATGATACTAATCTGTGGCCATCCATTGTACAACAACATATCATAGCGTCTGAAAACAGAAAAATCCACGAAGAATGGATAGAAAAAGGAGAAATATAAGGAGAGAGAGAGAGAGAAAGAGAGGAGCTCATCATGCAATATATTTGATATATAGACCAGAAGAAACCTCTTTTTATATTAGATCTATATACAGATTTATATAACAAAACGGAGGATAGAGTTGAGTAATAACGGAAGAACACGTATTTCAGTATTTGACATCCAAGAATGGATAGAAAAGTTAAGAGAAAAAAATATAAGAGAATTTGAGTATAGAACATTACCAAAAGAATTACAACAAAGAACGTTTATTCATAAAGCCAAGGAGGAAGGATTCATAAGAAGCGTCAAAAATGAGAATGGAAGAAATACATGGAGAATTGTGGACGGCATAAGATCTAAACGCAAATAGTTAGTGAAAAATTGATAAAAGATTGGAGAAAAGAATGAATAATAATAAAATAATTTCTGATGTTTTTAACCTAAAGGATATATTTAACATCCTCAACGCCGTGGTTGACGAATGTAGAATATATATTTCAGAAGATGGATGGAAGATATCAACCTTAGACCCAGCCAATGTATCATCGGTGGCACTAGACATTCCTGATGAAAATTTTAAAGATTATCATATAGAGAAACCTTTTATTGTCGAACTAGAGACACTAGAAATATTAAAGATTTTGGAGGACAAAGAAGATTACCAACCCGTAGAGATAACCATGGAGTCCATATCTGAAGATAATGCAGAAAAATATAAAATAAAATTCAATTTTGGCAGAATAGTCCATAGTTTCATTTCTAATAAGATTGGTGCAGACAAAAAGACTATTCCAGTTTCAACAAAAGATAATGTAAATATATCAATAAGCCTTGATCATTTTCGTGATATAATAAAGTCGTGCTCATACATCAGTGACTATATCTCTTTTGAAAGTAAAGACAATAATATATGGGTACATTCTGAAGGCGGAAATGGTCGTAGTGTAGAAGCCTTCATTGAAGGAGACATAACTGGACGAATTAAGTCTACGTTCAGCTTAGATTATCTTCAAGATATAGCTAAGAGAATAGATAACGGCAACAATACCGTAATCAATATTCATCTCGGAATTGATTGGCCCATGACAATAAAATTCAATGTATGTAAACACGGAAAGGGTATATATGTTTTGGCGCCAAGAGTAGATTCTGAGATTTAAATTATTACAGTGATAATTATCCAATTTATACAGATGCATCTGACAAACATGTATCAAACTTAAGGTATTGTGTGGCGCGGCGCGGTACTGCAATGCCATATTATGTCCGGTATGATTAGGTAACGTACGGTAATGATAATAAATAATCAGAAAGGAGATCAAATAGGATAAAAATGTCTGGAGAACTAAAAGGAGAATGGAAGTTACTGAAAGTCTGGGAATGTCACAAATGTAAGACATTGGTCAGAGATGGAAGAAAAATATCTGAACATAAATGTGAAATAAAAGAAAATGAGTTAACTGTAAGTAATAAAACTATAGAAGAACAAAAAAATATTATAGATGAGCAAAAGACAACTATAGAAAAACAGCTAAAGCTGTCAGAAGAACAAAATAAGGTTATAAATGAACAAAAGATAATTTTAGAAAACCAAAAGAATGCTATAGGTAGTCATAAGGCTACAATAAAAGACCAGAAAAAGACTATAGATGACCAAAATAAAACTATAGAATACTATAAAAAGACTATAGATGACCAAAATATGGTCATAGATGAAAAAAATAAATTTATAAAAGAGAAAATTGCAGAAGACCAATATAAAATTATAGAAGATCAGAAAAAGACTATAGAAGGCCATAAAAGGGCTATAGACAGCCAAAGAAGATCTATAGAGGAGAGAGACAGGACAATAGACGAGCAAAAGAAGACTATAGATAATCAGAAGAAGATTATCAGAGAAAAAGAGTTAGAAGAAAAGACCATAAATAAGGATATACCAAAAGTTACCAATAAAGAGAATGGTGATATAAGTGTACACATATGGGACCACGGAAAATCTTTAAAGAATTCAAAAGATACTGGCTATAAGGAAGATATAGAAATCGACGTCTTTGAAAGAGGAAGAGGAAAAGACAGAATAATAATAAAGAACGGAAGACTGATAAAAAAACCGGAAGATATAGAAATTATCGGAGAAGTTACTCCTGAAGGATTTATAATGAAAGGAATATATAAAATTTAATCTGACAGGATTGATAATCTGATAGAATTGATAACAAATTAGAAAGGAGAAAAAATAAAATGGGGAGAGAGATTGAAACTATTGCCGATGCTATACTTAGAGAATTAGACAAATCAAAATCAGGAATTATAGACTTGGATGAGGTCCCCGAATTCTCGAGATATAAGAAGAAACTTCATATGCATAAATTTGGATGGTTGAGAAAATGGAACAATGAATTTGCCCCTCAATTATTAGGTGAGGCCAATAAAAGAAATATTTGTTTTGAAACCGGCAAAGTAATGGGAAAGAAGGATGCAAGAGGATTCGCGTGGACCGATGATGACGAGATTCGCCGAATTTTTGTAATTGCGAAGAGATGTTTGACATATTAAAAAATTTGTCAGAAAGGAGATAAAATATGGTAGAATTTGAAGACATAGAAAAAGCTATCCTATGTCAAGTAGCAGGAAAAGTTGTTGATGCATTACCGGAAGAGGAAAGAAAAAAAATTCTTGAGGCTTCTTTAACTAAATGTTTGAAAGAAATCCTAAGGCCCTGGCATATACAGGATGCGATTAAAGATGATGTCAACAAATATATGAAAGAATATTTAAAACGTCCTGATGTTCAAGAAAGAATAAAGACTGCTACAGAACAATCTGTCGACCAGCTAATGGACGGAGTGATAAGAGTTATTGTTGCTGAATCTCAAGATGCGATCAAATCTGGGTATAAAGAATTCATGGAGAAGGAGAAGAAAAAATAAGGAGAAGAGAAAATGATACACAATCAAATTATTGTTGCGCTGGACAACGAAATTGAAGAAGGAACGTGGTTGGTAGAGAAAATAGAAAATAATCCGGAAATAAAAGACAAAGTTTATGGTTATAAGATAGGATCTCTCTGGATTCTACAAAAAGGTCTTGATGCAATCGAGGAACTTTATTATGGGTCAGAAACTGACGATATAAATATAATATTGGATATGCAAAAATGGCCAACTGATATACCCGACATAGTAAAAAAACAGGTTAAAAAAGTTGCAGAGACCGGTTCTGTTAAGGAGATCATAGCCTGTCCCATGGGAGGAGGAAGAAAGAGCCTACAGGCTTTTGTAGACACCGTTAAAGAAAGCGGAATGAGACCTTTATGTGTATTGGAAATGACACATCCAGAGTCTGATTCGTACCTAAAGCTTGGATCATGGACAGATATTCTCCATGATGCAGCAACTATGGAAATAGATGGATATATCATTCCTGCTACCAAAGAGCCAAGAGAAGAAATAAAGATGTATCTAAAAACAGACTTTCCAAAATTGTTCTATGACTTATATACCACAGGATATAAAGTGCAAGGTGGACAAGCAGACCCGATGAGAAAGTTTGGAGTAACAAAATTTATTATAGGAAGGGCAATATATGAGGCTGAAAATTTAGATAAAGCTATAGAAGACGCATACAGTGAGATAAACGGATTACAGAAAATTTCAGAAGAATGACCAAAAGGCAAAAGGGGGCTAAAGTGTCCGATGACAAGAATGAGTGAAATATGTAAGACAACAATGATGGAAGGATTCGGATTCACAGATTCCGAACTTTCCCAAATAGAAAAATTTTGGATTGAACAAGAGGGAAAGACTGCAAAAGAGATACTTGATAATCTGATCAAGAATAAGAGACTTAGAAGTAAACAGAAGATACTCATTTCTTATTTTGTCGGAAACTGCGCTGCACACCAATCACAGAAAATTTCTATTAAAAATAGCCCGATCAGGGATATAGAAATAGACACCCCATATTTTGGAGGATAAAGGAAGAGAGATGAAGATGTCAGAAAGATTAATGTTGAATGAGATCTCCTTTGGAGATAAAAAAGTTAAATTATCTAGACCTCTTTTACTGGATATTGACATCGAAGAAGGAATTCGTTACGACATCTATATTCTTTCAAACGATGAATTAAAGTTATTAGCGATGCAAAAATCTCTTGATAAGGCATCTAAAGAGATCCAAGAAGAGTTTCTCGAACTCTGGGAGAATTATGTAGATTATCCAGAGAACGAACTTACAAAAGATGCTATAGAATTTAAGAAAAAATTAATGAGCTATTGCGGATAAAAAAGATGACGAAAAGAGCAGAATAATAAAAAAGGAGAATAAACAATGCTAAAACTAATCTGATAAAAAAGGTCAAAACTATGCTAGAAAATATATGGTCTAAATTTATAATAAATAGAATAATAGATGGGAAGAACAGAAAAGTGATTGTTGACATAAATGGAAATATAATAAATAGAGATCCGACGGATGAAGATCTGAAAATTGGATATATGACCAGAAGAAGGGAGAATGACCGAATGTTAGAACATATATTCCGAAATATAAATGACATAAGAATATTTGACTTAATGACTAATTTCCAAGAAGAAGATGTTACAGAAGATCTTGGGACGGTAGATATAAATGACATTATCAGTATACTTGACTATAATGAATATAAGAGAATTGAGGTAGAAGATTCGGTTGAACATCTTGTAAGAAACGAGATATTAGGAATTAAAAAAATCAAGATAGAAGGAAAAACCGGATGTAAGATATGTAAATGGACAGACAAGTTCAAAATACCAAGAATAGGAGGGCATAAATCTCACAAACCAGAACAGATTGATATAGGAGACATCGATAAATATTTCATGAAAGATAATAATTTGACTCAACTATTAAGATCTGCGGTATTTCATCACGTCACAATTACTTTGGAGAAAGAAATGGGTATAAAAATTCCAATCGATGAAATAGCTAATAAAGGTGAATGAGATGTCGGATGCATTGTCAGATATATGGAGAGATGAGCAAAGAAGTAGACTGTTGTTCCTTATCAAATATAGTATAAAGGAAGACGGAAAAAGTGAAAGCGATCCAGATGTACAACAGCTTATCGAACAGCTGGCCTCTATTCCTAGAGGCTGTTTTGATAGAAGACTAAGTAAAGAAGAGATAATTAGCTGGATTAGAAATGGTTTTGAATGGAGATAGTCTATGAAGTGTAGCAAATGTGGAGAAGAATGCTCAGAAGATACTACACAGTTATGTCCTAAATGTCTATTATATATATTCGATATAATAAAGAAAGATCCAGAAAAGTTTAAAAAAGAGATATATAGAGAGTACCCAGATATAAAAATACACCGCGCAGGCCCAAATGTTACTACTAACGCTTTAAGACCACAAGCTCAATTGACCATAGTAGAATCTAAAATAGATATATTATGTGCAAAAAGAAATTGTTGTAAATCTGCTACTAACATATATATACCATTTGAAATTTTTGGCACATGGCAAGGAGAGAGAGAATTAATTGTTCACAAGTGTGAACATTGTGGAACTGAAACAAAAGTGACCATTACTTTGAGTACCGAAATTATAAATAATACTTCAGAACCTGCTCCAAAAAACAATAAAAGATTATCTAAAAATAATAGTAAAAATAGTAATAAATGAAAATTACTCTTCCCGGAGAAGAA
>Ga0114939_10000930_pt1 | contig 23690 bp, 22 predicted proteins | sample AshMeaCrysSpring_FD_87196 | JGI IMG/M metagenome (GOLD analysis project Ga0114939, IMG submission 87196) | Groundwater microbial communities from Big Spring, Nevada to study Microbial Dark Matter (Phase II) - Ash Meadows Crystal Spring | ecosystem: Environmental > Aquatic > Deep subsurface >...
AGCTTCGACGCGAGCGTCGAGCGCTTCATCGAGCAGGCCGCCGACGACGCGCAGACCATGGCGATCAAGATGACCGTATATCGCGTCGGCGACGACACGCCGTTCGTGCGGGCGCTCATCCGGGCGGCCGAAGCGACGAAACAGGTCGCCTGCGTGGTCGAGGTGAAGGCGCGCTTCGACGAGTCGCGCAACTTGCTGTGGGCGCAGGCACTCGAGTCCGCCGGTGCCCACGTCGTGTACGGCGTCCTCAACCTCAAGACGCATACCAAGCTCGCGCTCGTCGTCCGCAAGGAGGGCGCGGGGCTGCGCTGCTATGCGCACGTCGGCACCGGCAACTATCACGTGAAGACCGCAAAGCTCTACACCGACGTGGGACTCCTCACCGCCGACCCGGTGCTGACCGCCGACGTCGTGAATCTCTTCCATTACTTCACCGGCCGGTCGATCTCGCCCCAGTTCAGCAAGCTCCTCGTCGCGCCTATGAACATGCGCGAGCGCTTCCTGTCGCTGATCGAACGCGAGGCCGAGCACAAGCGCGCCGGCCGACCGGCGCGCATCGTCGCGAAGATGAACCAGCTCGAGGATCTGGAGATCTGCCGGGCGTTGTCCACCGCATCACAGGCCGGCGTGCCGATCGACCTCATCATCCGCGGCTTCTGCTGCCTGCGACCCGGCGTCCCGGGCTACACGGAGAACATCCGCGTGCGCTCGATCATCGGCCGCTTCCTCGAGCACTCGCGCATCTTCCACTTCGCCAACGGCAGCGACGATCCCCTCGACGGCGATTTCTTCATCGGCTCTGCAGACTGGATGTACCGCAACCTCTCACGGCGGGTGGAAGCGGCGACGCCGATCGAGGACCGGAAGCATCGCGAACGGTTGTGGGAGATCCTCGACGTCGGTCTTCGCGACGAGCGCCAGGCGTGGACGCTCGCGAGCGACGGCAAGTACACCCAACTACGTCCGGGCCCCGACGCGTCCGGCGCAGCCGTCATCGGTTCGCAGGCGTGGCTTATCGATGTGGCGCGTCGACGCGGCTAGAGCCACGTCGTGCTTGGCCGTTCGACCAGCCCTCCTTCCCTCCTCGCGCCGGAGACTCTCGAGCGTCTCAGGATCGGCCGCCACCGCTGCTGCCGTCGAACGCCGGATCGGGCGTCATCGTGTAGTAGAGGAGGCGCCCGGTCACGATGCTGAAGAACGCGTTCAGCTCCCGGTGCGGATTGATCTCCCCGATATCGAAGTAGCGCCAGTTCCACACGTCTTGTTCAAGACGTGCATAGCGGGTTTCCATGGCGGGACGGCCGAGGGCGGCCCGCACCTCGTCCTTGGTCATGCCCGGCTTGAGCGTGACGACAAGGTGAGCGGTGGTGAGTGCCTGGGTCACGCGGAGGAGGTGACCGTCCGCGTCGAAATCCACCATGTAAGCCGTGACGCCGAACGGCGAGCTTGGATACTGCCAGCGCTCGCCGCCGTCGGGCAGCTTGACCCGTGCATCGGGCGCTCCGATCCGCGTCTCGACTTCCGTGGCAGCGACCCCGGGGCGCAAGCTGCCGGGCGCCTGGCAGGCCGCGAGCCCGAGCACGCATGCGAGTCCCAGGGCGACCCAGGGCCCCTTCACGCCAAACCGACGAGCACCGGCACGCACCCGGAGGCGGTCGTTCGACCCGCGACGATCAACGGTGCCCGTCATCGTGTTCCCCGTCGGGTTTCCGCACGCATTCGATGACGAGCTTACAGGACGGATGCGGTTAGCGCTCTGTCCAGCTTTTCGTGACCACCTCTCTGTAGTTGTGAGGTCCACGCCTTAAGAGCGTCGTGCGCGAGGGAACGCCGCGGAGAGAGCGATCTGTTTGAAGAAGGGTTCGTCCGGCAATCCGGAGCCCCCCGGACCGGCTTCTCGGCAAGGGAGCTGTGATTGCCGAGATAGTGCCCCCGTGTGCAAGGGCACGTCCTAGAAAGCAGGAGCGGCGCAACAACGACATACAGCCGAGGGATGCTGCGCCGCGATCGAGCGCGAACGCTCGGCGTGCTTCCTGGATCTGGCCGGGCTCGAACTCCCGTAGCCACTCGGTCGGGCGGCGAGCGCCAGCTGGTGCTCGTCTCGGGGGGCCTGGGCCGGCGGATTGCGGGGCAACCGCCTGCTGAAGGCGGGGACGCTGCGCCGCAGGCGCTCGCCTGCGCGCGCAGGCTCTCCGGTAAACGGATAGCTTGCCCCCCTCGCATGAAGCGCCGCCGCTGCGAAGTCCACTTGGAAGTGCCCTCCCCTGCGGCCGGGGGAACGCTCGAGCCATGGGTCCGGCACGACCGCGAGGAGCAAATCCGGCCGGCGGCGCTTGCGGTGCCCATGCTTAATCGTATAAACTGTTTATACGGTATTTACGGTTTCCCACCATGATGCGTTCCCACAAGACTCGACCGGCGGCGCCGCGCAAGGCCAAGGCCCTTTCCAGCGCTGTCGCGCCGCAGAAGGCCCCCGGGAGGAAGAAGGCGTCCGTCGCAAGTGCCAGCCCGGCAAGGGTCGAGAAGAAGGGCCCCAAGCTGCCCAAGGCGCGGCCGAAGCTCGTGCGGGACAGCTTCACGATGCCCGAATCCGATTTCGGGCTGATCGAGATGCTCAAGGCGCGCGCGCTCGTCGCGCAGCGCGCAGCCAAGAAGAGCGAGCTGCTCCGGGCCGGGCTGCAGGTCCTCGCCGCACTCGAAGTGCAGGCGCTGGTCGCCGCGCTCGAGAAGCTCGAGCCGGTCAAGACCGGCCGCCCCAAGAAGCGCCACTGACCGCTCCGCCGGCCTCGCTCGTCGTCCGGGCCGCCGGGCCTCCCCCTCGCTCGATTCCGAACGTGCGCGCATGCCCGCTCCCACCCTGACTTGGTGGTCGTTCCTCGCCGCGGTGAGTCTGCTTAACGTGCTGGCGTGGCTCGGCTCCTGGATCGTGCTGCGGCGGCGGCGCGAGTGGCAACGGCCCATGACGCGGGTAGCGGTGCGGCTGCAGCTGCTGCTTTCTGCGGGCTACGTTGCAGGTTGCGCCTATCGCTCGTGGTTCCCGGTCTTCGACGTGCCGCGGCTATGCCTGGTCGATTCGTGGCTGTCGAGCGTGATCGTCGGACGCACGGTCGCAACTCTGGCCGAGGTCTGCTTCGCCGCACAGTGGGCGCTACTGCTCGGAGGCATCGCGCGGGTCACCGGCGATGCGTCGGGCCGCGTGGTCGCGCGGCTCGTCGTGCCATTGATCGTCCTCGCCGAAGTGTTTTCATGGCACGCGGTGCTGACGACGTCCAACCTCGGCCACGTGATCGAGGAAACCCTCTGGGGGATATGCGCTGCCCTGCTCGTGATCAGCCTCGCGATCGTCTGGCCGCGGTGCCGCCGCGAAGCCCGGCCGCTGCTGGCGGCAGCCTGCGTCCTCGGCGTGGGCTACGTGACCTACATGTTCCTGGTCGACGTCCCGATGTACTGGTCACGGTGGCTGCTCGACAGCGAACAGGGGCGTGAGTACCTCAGCCTCGCCGAGGGCTTCGCCGACGCCTCGAGCCGCTGGGTCGTCTCATACCGGTGGGACGATTGGCGATCGGAGGTCGTGTGGATGTCGGCTTACTTCAGCGTGGCGGTGTGGGCGAGCATCGCTCTGGTCCACGCACCGCTCGTGCTCGGGCCGCGCCCGACTGGGTCGCGCCCTCGCCCTGGGCGAGCAGGGCGGTCGCCCGCGAACCGGGTTCAAGAAGGATCACTGGAATGAAGTCGACGACCGCCTTCAGCGTGCTGCGCGTTGTGCGCGCCCTGCAGTTCTCGGAACAGGGGCTGCGCAGCGCTTGGCGCGACGAAGCCGCCTTCCGGCAGGAGGTGGCGTTGATCGCGGTGACGGCGCCGCTCACCCTCTGGCTGGACTTACCCCCGCTCCATACCGTGTTGCTGCTGACCCTGATGGGCCTCGTTCTGATCGTCGAGCTGCTCAATTCGGGTCTCGAGGCGGTGGTCGACAAGACAACGCCGGAGTTCAACCCTCTAGCCGCCAAAGCCAAGGACTGCGGCAGCGCCGCGGTCCTCGTGGCGCTCGTCACCTTCGCTGGCGCCTGGCTGATTCTGGCCGGACCGACGGTCTGGGCCGTACTCACGACGCCATGAACGCCGATCCTGCGGCCGGCAGAGCGGGGCCCCATCGTCGACGCCCTTCACGAGTCCGGATCGACCCGCTTTTCCCCCTCGGGGTGGTCCTGCGTGTTTGCCGAGTCGGTGTAGCACTGCACATCCCGAAAACGAGAACGTTGGCGGAGGCATTGCCCTTACGTGCCGATCGCGTTGCCGTCGCGACATCGTGATCGTCAACCTGCCGCAAATGAGACCGATCGTTGCGTCGAGCGCATCGACGACCGCAGCGAGAGAAACAGGTCCGCCATGCTCGGAGTGTTGACGACCGGGTAATCTCGCCCGCGATAGGCCGCGTCGAACGGCGCGAGCAGCTTCGGAATCTCCGCCAGCGCGTCCTCGATCAAGGCCCCGTCGGGCTTGCCGTCCGGCATCCCGCACGTGCTCGCGAACGATCTCCCCAAGAGGGTGATGGCGCTGTACAAGTAGTCCTTGACCGCACTCGTCCGATACTCGCAGGCGACGCGATCGAGAAAGGTGTTGGGCGATAGCGACGACCGTCGAACGCCTCATCGAGGTAACGCACGATTTCGCTCGACTCGAAGAGCGCGATCTCGCCGTGGCGGAACCCCGGCATCGTCACCCCCTGCCCTTGCTGCCGATTCGCGTGTGCAAGGCAACGACGGACGAGGTAAGCGCCGACGACAACAAGCCGCGCTCAGCCACGCCAGGATCCACCCCTGCCAGCGGATGACGTCGAACTGTCATGCGGCGCTGCGACAATCAAGCCGCTGCGCCTTCTGATCCTCCTCCTCCTTTGGGGCGCGGCTAGTCCTGGCCCTCGCCGCACGGCGAGGGCCGCTTTTTTCGTCGTTTTCGAACCAGCTCTACTCGACCGAGAGGCCGTCGACACGCGACGACAGGCGGGCCGGCGGTCGCCGTGCCGATCGCCCGGCGCGCATGCTTAGCCTCAGCCGGGCCAGCTCCAATCCGCCACGTCGGGCTTGTCCACGCCGTGCTCGTGCGCGTAGTTGCGGCAGTCGATCTGCACGTCGCGCAGCTTCTCCTTGGCGTGCGCACCGGCGACCTGGAGCCGCGGCACGCGGTTGATCACGTCGATGGCCAGGCTGAAGCGGTCGATTTCGTTGTTGATCGCGAGCTCGAGTGGCGTGTTGATGTTGCCCCTCTCCTTGTAGCCGCGCACATGCAGGTTGCGATGGTTGGTGCGCCGATAGGCCAGCCGGTGGATCAGCCACGGGTAGCCGTGGAAGTTGAAAATGATCGGCTTGTCGACGGTGAAGAGGCTGTCGAAGTCGCGGTCCGAGAGGCCGTGCGGGTGCTCCGATGCCGGCGTCATGCGGAAGAGGTCCACCACGTTGATGAAGCGGATGCGCAGGTCGGGGAAGTGCTGCCGCAGCAGCGCGGTCGCGGCAAGCGCCTCCTTGGTCGGGATGTCGCCGCAGCCCACCATCACCACGTCCGGCTCGGTGCCCTGGTCGTTGCTCGCCCAGCCCCAGATGCCCAGCCCCTTGGTGCAGTGGCGGATGGCGGCGTCCATGTCGAGGTACTGCAGATGGCTCTGCTTGTCGCACACGATCACGTTGATGTCGTTGTGGCTGCGCAGGCAGTGGTCGGCGGTCGCGAGCAGGCAGTTCACGTCGGGTGGCAGGTAGATGCGCGTGACGTGCGGATTCTTGTTGACGACGATATCGAGGAAGCCCGGATCCTGATGGGTGAAGCCGTTGTGGTCCTGGCGCCACACCGTCGAGGTGATGAGCAGGTTGAGCGACGAGATCGGTGCGCGCCAGGGAATGTCGTCGGCGATCGCCAGCCACTTCGCGTGTTGGTTGTACATGGAGTCGATGACGTGCACGAACGCCTCGTAGGTGGCGAAGAAGCCGTGCCGACCGGTGAGCACGTAGCCCTCGTACCATCCCTCGAGCGTGTGCTCCGAGAGCATCTCCATCACACGTCCGTCGCGCGCGAGCTCGCCGCCGTCGGCGTCCTCCGGCTTGTACTCGGCAAGCCACAGCTTCTTGCTGACCTCGTAGATCGCATCGAGCTTGTTGGAGGTGTTCTCGTCGGGCCCGAAGACGCGGAAGTTGTCGCCGTTGTCGCGCATCACGTCGCGCAGCATCGCGCCGAGCGGCTTGGTGTTGAACGCGCTCACCAGCCCTGGCTTCGGCACCTCCGCCGCGTACTGGCGGAAATCGGGCATGCGCAGGTCGCGCCGCAGGAGCCCGCCGTTCGCATGCGGGTTGGCGCTCATGCGCATCGTGCCCTTCGGCGCGAGCGTCCTGAGCTCGGGAACGAGGCGCCCCTGTGCGTCGAACAGCTCCTCGGGACGATAGCTGCGCAGCCACGCCTCGAGCTGCTTCAGGTGCTCGGGATGTTCGCGCACCCCGGCGAGCGGCACCTGATGCGCGCGCCAGAAGCCCTCGACCTTGTGACCATCGACCTCCTTGGGCCCGGTCCAGCCCTTCGGCGTGCGCAGCACGATCATCGGCCAGTGCGGACGCGTCGCCTCGCCCGCTTCGCGGGCCGCCTTCTGGAGGGCGCGAATGTCGCCGACGCACCGGTCGAGCGTCGCAGCCATCAGACGATGCATCGTCATCGGGTCGTCGCCCTCGACGAAGTGCGGCGTCCATCCGTAGCCGTGGAACAGGCTCGCGAGCTCCTCGTTGGGGATGCGCGCGAGAAGCGTCGGGTTGTTGATCTTGTAGCCGTTGAGATGCAGGATCGGCAGCACCGCGCCGTCGCGGACCGGGTTGAGGAACTTGGTCGAGTGCCACGCCGTGGCGAGCGGGCCGGTCTCCGCCTCACCGTCGCCGACAGCCACTGCGACCAGCAGGTTCGGGTTGTCGAACGCGGCGCCGAACGCGTGCGAGATCGAGTAGCCAAGCTCGCCGCCCTCGTGGATCGACCCGGGCGTTTCCGGCGTGCAATGGCTGCCGATGCCGCCGGGAAAGGAGAACTGCTTGAAGAAGCGGCGCATGCCCTCCTCGTCCTCGCTCTTGTCCGGATAGATCTCCGAGTACGTCCCTTCGAGGTAAACGGGGCCGAGCACGCCGGGCGCGCCGTGTCCGGGGCCTGCGAGGAAGATCGCCTCCTGGCCGTAGGCGTTGATGATCCGGTTCAGGTGCACGTACATGAATGCGAGTCCGGGACTCGAGCCCCAGTGCCCGAGCAGTCGCGCCTTGATGTCCGTGACCTTCAGCGGCTCGCGCAAGAGGGGGTTGTCCTGCAGGTAGATCATGCCGGCGGCGAGGTAGTTGCAGGCACGCCAGTACGCGTCCATCCTGGCGAGCAGGTCGCTGCTCGAGGACGACTGCTCAGGCGCGACGGCAGCGATGTGGTTCATGGATGCGCTCGCTTCTGGGAACGGAGGGATAGGTAAACCTTACGCCTGCGGCTTTTCGCGCGGATGACTTCGGTCGTCGATGCGGGCATGGCCGTACAGGAACGGGCACTGCCAGCCTGCGCGCCGAAGGAGAACCCTCTCCCGCCGCGCACGGACGTCCAGTCCGGACGACACTTTCGGGTCACCATGACCCGGGCGCGCGAGTGCGCGGCCACGTGCGGGCGTGGCAACGCACTCGCTGGCCTTACCGGCCTCTATCGCGCTGGTGCCTCGGGGCGAGGCGAGCCCGGAGCGGTGGCCGTGGGCACGGCCGGGGATGCGCCCCCGGGAGCAGCGGACGCAGTCCGCGCCAGCGACGCCACGCGCAGGGCGGCAGCCTCTCCCTGCCGCGCGTAGTCGATCGCCTCGCCGAGCACCATCGCTGCCTCCTGCGGCGCGTGGAAGCCCATCGAGTTCTCCGCGGCGATGAAGTCGAGCCGCCATTGCGCCTTGCGTTGCAGCTCGAGCGCCTCCTGCAACTGCTCCGGCGTGGCGCCCGCCTGCTTCGCCGCCGCGATCGAGTCGAGCAGTGACATCAGGGCCGCGCCGCCGCGCTGCAGGAGATCGAGGTTGCGCTGCTGGATCGCGTCCACGCGCGCCTTGATCTCCTGCTCGGGGACGCGGTGACAGGTCTGGCAGGCGTTGGCCACGTTGAGGAGGGGGCTCCGCACCCAGTGGTCCGACACCTTGGTGGCGCCGTCGCGAACGTACGGCATGTGGCAGTCGGCACAGGCAACGCCCGAGCGCGCGTGCACGCCCTGCAGCTCGAACTCCGGATGCTGCGCCTTGAGGATCGGCGCGCCGCTCTCGGCGTGCTTGTAGTCGAAGAAGCGCGAGCCGTCGGCGAACTTCACCTCGTTCCAGAACTTCTCCTGGTCGCCGGCGCGCAGCCCGTGGCCCCACGGGAAAGTGAGCGGCATCTGCGACGAGCAGTAGTACTCGACATGGCACTGCCCGCAGACGAACGAGCGCATCTCGGTGCGTGAGGCCTCCACGTTCGGATCGTAGGGCTTCGACCTGTCGCCGGCGCGCCAGCGTTCGAGCGACGGCAGGTACGGCACGGGTGCCTCGGAGCGTGCGAGTGCCTGGATGCCCTGAACGAAGCCCGGCCGCGTCACGCGCAGCTGCATCGTCTTCGGATCGTGGCAGTCGACGCAGCTCACCGGATGCGCGTGGCCGGAGTCGTGCAGCTTCTTGTTGAGCTCCTGGTACGAGTACTTGTAGCTCGCCTGCAGCCCCTTGGCCGCATCGCCGTCGCCGAGCTCGCGATAGAGCGGCATGACGGACGCGTGGCAGTGCAGGCATGAACCGGTCTGCGGCTTGGTGAGGCGCTTGGTCGCCTCCTGATCGGCGAGCATGTAGGCGTGGCCGCGCCGGTCGCGATAGTCGATCGAGAAGGCGTAGCCGAGGAACATGCGCTTCAGCCACGGGTCGCGCTCGATCTTCTCCTCGGGCAGGGCCTCGCTGCCGCCGTGCCCGCCGAAGCGCGTGCGCGTCGACTGCGCCGTGAGCTTGTAGGTGTCGTACTCGCGCGGCCAGTTGGTGCCCCAGACCGCCGGGTCGGTCGTGTCCTCGGTCACTTCGACGAGCCGCACGTGGGGCTTTCGTGACTCGCTGTTGCGCTCGAAGATGTTGACGAGCAGTGCGGTGACGAGCGCCGCCGCGATGGCCACGCCCGCCATCAGACCCACGAGGGCCACCGTGGAAAGCCCGTGCTGTTGCCCGTGATGCCTCATGCCTTGCGCTCCACTCATTGCCGGTCGTCGCGTCCGAGCCCGGCCGTCGGTCCATGCCCCACCGTGCGGTGGCAGTGCACGCAGCGCACCGACCCCGGCTCGTTCGCCGCGAGCATGTCGTGCACCAGTCCGGCGTGGCAGTGCAGACAGCTCTGTTCGAGGATGCGGCGGTTCCTGGTCGTCATGACGATCGGCTCGTGGAAGTCCTGGAACGTGAACGCCTTCGAGTGGCGGTAGCCGTTCTCCCCTTTGGCGATCCACTTGCCGACGAAGTCGTGCGGCAGATGGCAGTCGACGCAGCCGGCGACGGCGTGGTGACTCGACTTCTGCCAGGCGTCGAACTGCGGCTGCATGATGTGGCAGTTCACGCAGGCCTTCGGGTCGGAGCTCAGGTACGAGAAGCCTTCGGCGTAGAGGAAGGTAAAGCCGCCGATGCCGGCGAGAAGCCCGACGAGCACGGCGAGGAGAGTCCATCCCCAGCCGTGCCTTGCGCTGCGCTCATTGTGCGTCGGCATCCTGCTCGCTATCGCCGGGACCGGAGCGGGACGGTGCAAACCCTCCCGCCCGTGAGCTCAGCGACACGAAGGCAAACGGCCCGCCCGAGGGAGTTTCCGCAACCGCGACGCAAACGAACCGCTGCGAGCGATGCGCTGCGCTTCATGAGGTCCGCGGCACGCGTCCACGCAACGGGTAGCGCGGGTCGTTGTAGCCGGGCGTGCTCGGATGCCCGGTCGCGACGAGGGCGTCGAGGAGCGCTTCGTCGTCCGTCGTGAACGGCTCGCGCAGCGCCGCGAGATAGCCCTGCCACTGCTCGAGCGTGCGCGGCCCGGCGAGGACCGACGTCACGAGCGCATTGTTCAGCACCCAGTTGAGCGCGAAGCCGATCACCGACCGCCCGAGCGCTTCCGCATGCGCCTTCAATCGCTGCGCGAGCGCGAGCGACTCGGCACGGAACTCCGTCTCCATCATGCGCACGTCGTTGCGGCCGGCGCGCGTCTCGGGCGCGGGGCTCGCACCCGGCGCGTACTTGGCGGTCAGCACGCCGCGCGCAAGGGGACTGTAGGGCACGATGCCGATGCCGTAGTGCGCGCACGCGGGCAGGATCTCGACCTCCGGCATGCGGTTGAACGCGTTGTAGTAGGGCTGGCAGACGACCGGCCGCGGCACGCCGAGCCGCTCGCAGAGCCGCACGATCTCGGCGATCTTCCAGCCGCGGAAGTTGGAAACGCCGAAGTAGCGCACGCGGCCGCTGCGGATGACATCGCCGACGGCGCCGACCGTCTCCTCGATCGGCGTCGCCTCGTCGTCGCGGTGGAGATACCAGAGGTCGACGTGGTCGAGGCCGAGCCGCGCGAGGCTCGCATCGATCGCGCGGAAGAGCCACGCGCGCGACAGGCCGCCGGCGTTGGCGTCGGGACCGATCACGTTGCCGACCTTGGTCGCCACGATCCAGTGGTCGCGCTGCGGTCGTACCAGCTCACCGACGATGCGCTCCGACGCGCCCTGGGCGTATACGTCCGCCGTGTCGATGAAGTTCACCCCGGCGTTGCGCGCCGCATCGACGATGCGGCGCGCCTCCGCGGGATCGGTGCGGTCGCCGAACATCATGGTGCCGAGGCAAAGCGGCGAGACGCGCAGGCCCGACCGGCCGAGAAGGCGATAGTCCATGCGATCGGAATTCACTCGGGATGGAGCCAGAGAGCGGGCGACGAAAAAGCGAAAGGACGCAGGCCCCCTTACGAGGCCTGCGTCCGGAGCGGTTCGCGCGCGCTCGCGCCGGTCGCGCGTCCGCTCAGGTTGACGCCATTACAGGCGCTCGAAGATCGCGGCGATACCCTGGCCGCCGCCGATGCACATCGTCACCAGCGCGTACTTGCCCTTGATCCGCTCGAGCTCGTACAGCGCCTTGGTGGTGATGATGGCGCCCGAGGCGCCGATCGGATGGCCGAGCGCGATTGCGCCGCCGTTGGGGTTGGTCTTCTTCGGGTCGAGCTCGAGCTCCTTGGCCACCGACAACGCCTGCGCGGCAAACGCCTCGTTCGACTCGATGACGTCCATGTCGGAGGGCTTGAGGCCCGACTTCTCGAACACACGCCGCGATGCGGGCACGGGGCCGATGCCCATGATCTCCGGCTGCACGCCGGCGTGCGCGTAGGCGACCAGACGTGCCATCGGCTTCAGGCCCGCCTTCGCCGCCGCACCCGCTTCCATCAGCACGAGCGCCGAGGCGGCGTCGTTGATGCCGGACGCGTTGCCCGCGGTCACGGTGCCGTCCTTCTTGAAGGCGGGCTTGAGCTTGCTCATGTCCTCCGGCTTCACCTGCATGCGGACATGCTCGTCGACCTCGAACATCATCGGGCCCTTCCTCGACTTCACCTCCACGGGCACGATCTGGCTCTTGAAATAGCCGTTCTTGATGGCCTCGGCCGCGCGCCTGTGGCTCTCCACGGCGAACGCATCCTGCGCCTCGCGCGTGATGCCGTACTTCGCGGCGAGGTTTTCGGCGGTGACGCCCATGTGGCCGTTGCCGAACGGGTCGGTGAGCACGCCGACCATCGCGTCGATCACGTTGGCGTCGCCCATGCGCTGCCCCCACCGTTCGCCGGGCAGGAAGTAGGCGGCGCGGCTCATGGACTCGACGCCGCCGCCGACGACGCAGTCGGTGTCGCCGAGCATGACGTGCTGGGCCGCCGAAACGACCGCCTGCAGCCCGCTGCCGCAAAGACGGTTCACGGTGAGACACGGCGTGCCCGGCGGCACCCCGCCCTCGACTGCGGCCACGCGCGACACGTACATGTCGCGCGACTCGCCGTGGATGACGCTGCCCATCACCAGGTGGCCGATGCTCGCCGGATCGACCCCCGCTCGCGCGACGGCTTCCTTGATGGCGGTGGCGCCGAGCTTGGTTGCCGGGACGTCCTTGAGCGAGCCGCCGTAGTCGCCGACCGCGGTGCGGACGGCGGAGAGGACGACGATTTCGCGAGCCATGTTGCCTCCTTGCTGTGGTGGGACCGTCAGGAAAGCAGCGGCGGCGGAGTGCGGCCGCGGCGACCGTCGAATGCTGGTCGACCCTCGCGGGCCGGGACTGATCTAAGTCAAAGCCGCCGCTTTGGCGCCCGGGGCCGTTGCAGCCACGGGCCGCCCGTGCAGGTCGTGGTCGCCGGCCCGGGTGATGCGGACCTCGAGGAAGTCGCCCGGCGCGACGCCGCGCGCGCCGGTGACGCGCACGACCCCGTCGATTTCCGGGGCATCGGCCGTGGAGCGCGCCGTCGCGCGGTCGCCCTCGACCGCATCGACGAGCACCTTCTGCACCGTGCCGACCTTGCGCGCAAGACGGCGCGCGCTCACCGCAGCCTGCGCTTCCATGAAGCGCGCCCGCCGGTCCTCCTTAATCTCCTCGGGGACGGGGTCCGGCAAGGCGTTCGCCGCCGCGCCGGCCACCGGCGAGTAGGCGAAGCAGCCGACACGGTCGAGCTCCGCCTCGTCGAGGAAGGCGAGCAACTCCTCGAACTCGGCCTCGGTCTCGCCGGGAAAGCCGACGATGAACGTCGAGCGGATGGCGAGCTCCGGGCACGCGGCACGCCACGCGCGCACGCGGTCGAGGTTTCTCTCGACGGAGGCCGGGCGCTTCATGAGCTTGAGGATGCGCGCGCTTGCATGCTGGAACGGCACGTCGAGGTAGGGCAGCACCTTGCCCTCGGCCATGAGCGGCACGATCTCGTCGACGTGCGGGTACGGATAGACGTAGTGCAGTCGCACCCATGCGCCGAGCTCGCCGAGCGCGCGCACGAGGTCCAGCATGCGCGTCTTCATCGGCCGGCCGTTCCAGAAGCCGGTGCGGTAGCGCACGTCGACGCCGTAGGCGCTCGTGTCCTGCGAGATGACGAGCAGCTCCTTCACGCCTGCCTGCACGAGGTTCTCGGCCTCGCGCACGACCTCGTGCACGGGGCGGCTGACGAGGTCGCCCCGCATCGAGGGGATGATGCAGAAGGTGCAGCGGTGGTTGCAGCCCTCGGAGATCTTGAGGTAGGCGTAGTGCTTCGGCGTGAGCCGGATGCCCTGCGGCGGGACGAGGTCGCTGAACGGATCGTGCGGGCGCGGCAGATGCGCGTGCACGGCCGCCATGACTGCCTCGGTCGCATGCGGTCCGGTGACCGCGAGCACGCTCGGGTGCGTGTCGCGCACGACACTGCCCTTCGCGCCGAGGCAGCCGGTGACGATCACGCGGCCGTTCTCCGCGAGCGCCTCGCCGATGGCGTCCAGCGATTCCTCGACCGCGGCATCGATGAAGCCGCAGGTGTTGACGATGACGAGATCGGCGCCCTCGTACGAAGGCGCGATCGCGTAGCCCTCGGCGCGCAGTTCCGTCAGCACGCGCTCGGAGTCCACGAGCGCCTTCGGACATCCGAGGGACACGAACCCGACGCGCGGCACGGCGGGCGCGGGAGCCTTGCGTGTGCGCGCCATGGGTGGCAGGCGTCGCCGCGCGCCCGGTCGCGGTCGAGCGCGCCGCGCTTAACCCTTCTTCGGCTCCGGCTTCGGCTCGGCGATCTCGGCCTTCGCCGCCTCCGGCTTCCCGGCAGTCTGCGCGGGCAGGAGCCCGAAGCCGGCGAACATGGTGCGCGTCTGGTTCTGCAGCTGCTCCTGCATCTGCGCGAACATCGCCTTCGATTGCTCCATGTACGTCTGCATGAGGCTCTGCATCGCCGGTCCCTGGAAAGAGAGGAACTGCGACCAGAGCTGTTCGTTCACCTTCGTCGGATCGCCGTAGATCGCAGCCGACTGCTCCTGCAGCTTCTTCTGGATGTCGAGGAACGCCTGGACGTTGCGCTCGAGATACGGCCCCATGAAGCCCTGCATCGCGTTGCCGTAGAAGCGGATGAACTGCGTCAGCACGCCGTGCGAGAACATCGGCTTGCCAGCCGATTCCTCGTCGAGAATGATCTGCAGGAGGATCGGGCGCGTCAGGTCCTCGTTCGACTTGGCGTCGATGACCGTGAACTCCTCCTGCTTGAGCACCAGCTCCTTCACGTCCGCAAGCGTGATGTAGCTGGAGGTCTGCGTGTCGTAGAGACGCCGGTTCGGATACTTCTTGATGAGCCTGGGTGTGTTTGCCATGTGTGCTTCCAGCCGCCTGGTGTGGTCATCCGCGCGCCGTCTTGCGGCGGCGCTCCCGCGCTCCGTGCCGGGCGCGCCGGAGAGTGCTCCTGCTCGCGCTGCCCGGCGGAGCGGCGCTGCCGGTCGGTCGTGAGGCCGCACCGCAACCCGCTCCCTCCTCAAGTATCATGTCCGCGCGAGCCCGATGCACCACACGGGAGGAATCGGCCCGCGTTTGTGCGCCGGGGTTGACGCGACGCAAAAGTCTATCACTGTCCGGCCCGCCGTCTGCCATTAGACCGCGGACGCCGAGCCTCGGGAGAATCGCGATGACCGATCCGAAGGAGTCGTTGGCGAACTGGAACAACACCGCCTACGAGGCGGCGCTCGGCTACGCGCGCGCCGGCCTGGAGAGCGCGGAGCAGCTCCTGCGTCTCAACCTCGAGACCGCACGCACCACGCTGGAGGCGCAGAGCCGCGTCACCCGCGAGCTGCTCGAGGCGCGCGACCCGCAGGCGATGCTGGCCTCGCGCGCCAAGCTCGCCGAGACCAGCCTGCAACAGGCGGCCGCCTATGCGTCCAGCGTCTATGAGATCGTGAGCCACATGCAGGGTCAGCTCACTGAAGCCTTCGACGAGCAGCTCGGCAAGCTCAACGCCCTGGTGACTTCGGGCGCGGAGGCGCTCGGCCGGTCATCGGGCGGCGGAGACCTTACCTCCACGGCGCTCAAGTCGACCATCGCGGCGACCAACGCGATGATGCAGAGCCTCGCGCAGGCGCAGCGGCAGTTCGCGGCGCTCTCGGAGGCCTCGCTGCGCGCCGTCAGCCAGCAGATGGTGCGGCCGGGCGAGCGCAAGGAGTAGCGGCAACGGCGGTCGACCGCCCGACTCAACCCGCGGCGCTGGTTCCATACGGCGCCGCAGGGGGGGCGACGTGCGAAGCCTCGCGGGCGACGGCGTCACATCGTCCAGAAGACGACGAGCACGCCCGCGGGCGGTGCTCGCGGGTACTCGGAGCGGCGAGCGGTTTGCGCTCGCGCTCAGAACATGTGCTGGCCGCCGTTGATGGAGATGTTGGCGCCGGTCACGAAAGCCGCCTCCTCGGAGCAGAGGTAGACGATCAGGCCGCCGATCTCCGCGGGATGCCCGAGACGCCCGACGGGGATCTGCGGCAGGATCTTGCTGTCGAGGATGTCCTTCGGGATTGCCGTCACCATCTTCGTGCCGATGTAGCCGGGCGAAATGGTGTTCACGGTGACGCCTTTTCGCGCCACCTCGAGCGCTAGCGCCTTGGTGAAGCCGTGCATGCCCGCCTTGGCGGCGGCGTAGTTGGTCTGCCCGAACGCGCCCTTGATGCCGTTCACCGAGCTCACGTTGACCACCCGGCCCCAGCCGCGCTCCATCATCCCGTCCATGACCTGCTTGGTCATGTTGAAGACGCTATCGAGGTTGGTCCGCAGCACGACGTCCCAGTCCGACTTGGTCATCTTCTTGAAGGTCATGTCGCGCGTGATGCCGGCGTTATTGATCAGCACGTCGACCGGCCCCACTTCCTTCACGATGCGCTCCACGCAGGCCGCGCACGAGTCATAGTCGGCGACGTCGCAGGGCACGGCACGAAAATCGTACCCCTTCGACTTCATCTCCCGCGACCAGGCGTCCGCGTTCTTGTTCCCGAGCGAGTGGGTCACCACGACGCGAAAGCCGGTGTCGTGCATCTTCGTGCTGATCGTCTCGCCGAGACCACCCATGCCGCCGGTGATGACCGCAACGCGATGCTGAGCCATGGCTGCTCCTGTTCGAAAGACTAGGGCCGGCCGGGCACCCTCCGCACCCTACCGAGCCCCGAGTCTGATCGAAGTTGGCGACGCCGTGCGCGGCACCTCGCGCTGCAGCGCAACGCAGCCGGCGCGAGCGACGTGGTTCCGCAGCGCTCCGCGCCCGCCGCAGCGAAAGCCCGCTACGCCACGGGCGGCGTGGTCGTCACGCCAGGTACAGCCCGCCGTTGATGGAGATGTTCGACCCGGTTATGTAGCCCGCCTCTTCCGAGCACAGGTACGCGACCAGCCCGCCGATCTCGTCGGGCTCGGCAAGGCGTCCCATCGGGATCGTCGCGACGATCTGCTGCAGCACGTCGGCCTTGATCGCCTTCACCATGTCGGTCGCCACGTAGCCCGGGCTGATCGTGTTCACGGTGACGCCCTTCTTCACTACTTCCTGCGCGAGCGCCTTGGTGAAACCGTGCATGCCTGCCTTGGCCGCGGAGTAGTTGGTCTGGCCGAACTGCCCCTTGAGGGCGTTCACCGACGACACGTTGATGATGCGCCCCCAGGAGCGCTCCATCATCCCGTCCACGACCTGCCGCGTCACGTTGAACACCGAGTTGAGGTTGGTGTTGATGACCGCGTACCAATCGCTCGGCGACATGCGCTTGAAGACGCCGTCACGCGTGATGCCGGCGTTGTTCACGAGGATGTCTACCGGACCGACGGTCGAGCGCACCCGGTACATCATCTCGGCGCACGAGTCGTAGTCCTCGACGTTGCCCTCGGCCGCGAAGACCTCGTACCCGAGGTCGCGCATGCGGCCCACCCACTCGTCCTTCTTGTCGTAGCCGGGCAGGCAGTTCGCGACGACCTTGTGGCCATCGGCCGCGAGGCGCCGACAGATGGCGGTGCCGATGCCGCCCATCCCGCCGGTGATGAACGCAACGCGCTGTGTCATGTGAGATCCTTTGTCTCGCCCGGTCAGCGTGGCGCCGGTTCCGGGACGTCTGTCACCCGCGGCGCGACCAAGCGACGCGCCACCCCTTGAGCGCCGATCCCCGACGGACGGCACCCCCTCTTCCTCCGGCCGGCACCAAACCCTCCGGCACCTCCCCCACCTTCCGCACCCGCGCGCTGCATGCCGCCTGTGTGGCGACGGTCACGCTGCGCGCTGGCGCACGTATTCGCCCGGCGCCGGCGCGAGCGGCGCGAAACCCGCCGCTGCCGGATCCGGTGGCGTCACCTTCTTGCCGGCGCGCCTGCCCAGCCATTCGATCCACGCCGGCCACCAGCTGCCGCGCTGTTCGGTGGCTCCCGCCAGCCAGCTCGCGGCATCGGCGGTGCGCTCCTCGTTGGACCAATAGGCGCGCTTGCGTCCGCCGGGCGGGTTCACCACTCCGGCGATGTGACCGCTCGACCCGAGCACGAAACGCACCTCGCCGCCGAGGAGCTGCGTCGCGCGGTAGGCGCTCTGCCACGGCACGATGTGATCCTCGCGCGAGGCGTAGACGAACGCCGGCACGGCGATGCGCCCGAGATCGACACGTTCGCCGAGCATGGTGAGCGCACCGGGCTCGCACAGCCTGTTCTCGAGGTACATGTTGCGCACGTAGCTGCAGTACATCGGCCCCGGCAGGTTCGTCGAGTCGGCGTTCCAGTACAGGATGTCGAATGCCGCCGGCGACCGGCCCTTGAGATAGCCGTTGACGACGTATGGCCACACCAGGTCGTTCGCGCGGAGCGTCGAGAACACTGCCGCGAGCTCGCGCCCTTCGAGCAGCCCGCCGCCCGCGATGGCGGCTTCGCGCGCCGCGACGCCCTGTGCGTCGATCATCAGCCCGATCTCGCCGGCATCGGCGAAATCGAGCAACGTCGTGAGGAGGGTGAGGCTCGCCGCGGGCTTCTCGCCGCGGGCGGCGACCGCGGCAAGCGCCGAGGTGGCGAGCGTGCCGCCGACGCAGAACCCGAGCAGGTTGACCCGGTCCGTTCGCCCGACCTTGCGCGCCACGTCGATCGCCTCCAGGACGCCGTCCCTCAGGTAGTCGTCCCAGCCGAGATGGCCAAGCGAGGCGTCGGGGTTGCGCCAGGAGATCATGAGCACCGTGTGCCCCGAAGCGACGGCGTGGCGCACGAAGGAGTTCTCCGGCGACAGGTCGAGCACGTAGTACTTGTTGATGCAGGGGGGCACCACGAGCAGCGGACGCGCATGCACGCGCTCGGTCTGCGGCGAGTAGAGCAGCACCTCGATGAGCTCGTTGCGGAACACCACGTGTCCGGGCGTCGCGGCGATATTGCGCCCGACAGCGAATGCGCCCTCGTCGGATTGGGAGATGCGTCCCTTCTCGACATCGCCGATGAGCAGGCGCATCCCGCGCGCCAGGCTCTCGCCCTGGGTCTCGAGCGCCAGGCGCACGACTTCGGGGTTGGTCGCAATGAAGTTCGCCGGCGACATCGCGTCGAGCCACTGACGCGCGAAGAAGCGCAGGCGCCCTTTCGCCCGCGGCACGAGCTCTGTGGCGTCGATCATCTCGTTCACGAAGCCCGCGTAGAGCAGGTAGCTTCGCTGGAGGTAGTCGTGGAACTCCTGCCGCCACTCGGGCGCGCTGAAGCGGCGATCGCCGGCGGCTTGCCCCTCCTGCGGCTCCGCCCCCATCGGCTCGCCGCGCGCGCGGCGGAGCGTCTCGACCCAGAGATCGGCGGCGCCGCGGGTGTAGCGCTGGTGGATCTCCACCAGCGCGGCGGACTGACGCGTCCACCGCGTGAGCAGATCGCTCCAGTCTGCTGCCCCGCCGCCGGCATCGCCCGGCGCGAAACCCGCGACCGCCGCCGTGCCGGGAACACCGAACAGGCCAGCCAACGGGAACGGGACGCCAGGGAGAGCTTGCAACGCCGGCCGCCGCGAAGAGGAGAAAAACCTAGTGGCTACAGCTGTTTCAGTATTGCACCGCACAAGAAGCAGTGTCAATTCCAGCCCAGCTGCTCACAGGCTAGGTCAACCCAGGGTGCGGGCGCTTGTTGCAGGTCAAGAACGTGTGTGTCGCGCATCGTCGCCGGGCGCGCGACGCTGCGCTGCCGGGCCGCGGTGTCAGCCTGCCGCTGCGGGCGGGGTGGCGACGCCGTAATGCTCCCGATACCAGTCGACGAACCGCTGCACCCCGACCGCGAGCGGGGTCGACGGGCGGAAGCCGACGGCGCGTTCGAGGCGGCGCGTGTCCGCGGCGGTGGCCACTACGTCGCCCGGCTGCATCGGCAGGAGCTCCAGCCGTGCGCGGATACCCAGGGCACGCTCGAAAGTCGCGACGTACTCGAGGAGCGGGACGGGCTGGCTGTTGCCGATGTTGTAGACGCGGTACGGCGCCGACGAAGTCGCCGGCGAATCGAGGTCGGCGGCGGTCCCGGGCGCGGGCGGACGGTCGATCACGCGCGCCACCCCCTCCACGACGTCGTCGATGTAGGTGAAGTCGCGCTGCATCTCGCCGCGGTTGAACACCTTGATCGGCTCGCCGGCGAGCATCGCGCGCAGAAAGAGGAACGGCGACATGTCGGGCCGCCCCCACGGACCGTACACGGTGAAGAAGCGCAAGCCCGTGCACGGCAGCCCGTAGAGGTGGGCGTAGGTGTGCGCCATGAGCTCGTTCGCCTTTTTCGTCGCCGCGTACAAGGAGACGGGGTGGTCGACGTTGTCGTCCTCGCCGAACGGCATCCTCGCGTTCAGCCCGTACACCGAGCTCGACGAGGCATACACGAGGTGCCGCGGCTTTGCCGCGCGGCAGCCCTCGAGCACGTTGCCGAAGCCCACGAGGTTCGCGTCGACGTAGGCCTGCGGATGCGTGAGCGAGTAGCGCACGCCCGCTTGCGCGGCGAGGTGCGCGACGGCGTCGAACCGCTCGCCCGCGAAGAGCGACTGCATCGCGGGCCGGTCGGCGACATCGAGCCGCTCGAAGCGGAAGCGCGGATGCGGGGCGAGGCGTGCGAGCCGCGCTTCCTTGAGCGACACCTCGTAGTAGTCGTTGAGGTTGTCGATCCCGAGGACGTCGTCGCCGCGCGCGAGGAGCCGCGCGGCGAGCGCGGCACCGATGAACCCGGCCACGCCGGTGACGAGGATTCTCATGCGGAGCTGTCAGTGCAGAGCGCGACTGCGACGGCCGTTGTGATGCGGCGGCAGGGACTCGCGAAGAGACCCCGCGAGGGGAGTCTACAATGCCGCTCCATGCACATGATCGCGCTCGGCTGGCTGTTCGTGACGCTGCTCATGGCGGCCACCGAGCGGAGCGTGGTCGGCGGAATCATGACCTTCGTGCTCTACGGCCTGCTGCCGCTCGGACTCTTCTGGTGGGTGGTGGGAGCACCGGCGCGCCGCGCCCGGTCAGTGCGCATGCGTCAGGCGGCCGGTGAGCCAGATCGTGGCAATGCCGAGCAGGATCAGTGACACCTGCTGCACGGTCGCGCTGAGCTCCGGGCGCTTGTGCAGGCTTGGAATGAGGTCCGACATCGCGACGTAGATCATGCTTGCCGCCGCGAGCGCGAGCAGGGTGTTCGTCACGCCGTGCGTCGACTGCAGGGAGAAGTAAGCGAGCCACGCGCCGAGCACCATCGCCAGGCTCGACAGCAGGTTGAGCGCAAATGCGCGCGCCTTCGCGAAGCCCGAGTGCAGCAGCACCACGAAGTTGCCGATCTCCTGCGGGATCTCGTGCGCGATCACCGCCGCCGCGGTGACGATGCCGAGCGAGGTCGACTCCATGAACGCCGCGGCGATCAGCACGCCGTCGACGAAGTTGTGGAAGCTGTCCCCGATGAGCACCAGCAGGCCGGACCGGCCCTGCTCGTGCCCCGGCGCCTCGGGCTCGTGCGCCTCGCAGTGCTCGGTGTGGCAGTGGCGCCAGAGCACCAGCTTCTCGAGCACGAAGAAGACGAGGATGCCCCCGAGGACGACGCCGGTGAGCGTGCGCGGCGATGCGGCGTCCTCGAACGCGTGCGGCAGGATCTCCAGGAAGGCCGCGCCGAGCAGCGCGCCGATGGCGAAGCTGATCAGCGTGTTCACCCAGCGCTTCGGTGCGCTGAGCGAGACGAGCGCCGCCGCGAGCACGGAGGCCACGCCGCCGAGCACCGTCGCCAGGGTGATGGTGGCAAGGGTCGACACGGTTCAGCGCGCCGCCGGACGCCGCCGCGCGCAGCGCCGCGGGCCGGCAGAGCGCGTCCGCCTCGTGTCGCCCCGGCTCACCGCCCGCCTCGTTCGATCCAGGCGAGCGTCGCCATGCGCCCGGTGATGCCGTCGCGGCGGAACGAGAAGAAGCGCGCGTGGTCGGTGAACGTGCAGTGTCCACCGCCGTGGACGCGCGAAACGCCGAGCGCGGCAAGACGGCGGCGAGCGAGCGTGTAGAGGTCCGCATACCACTTGCCGGGGCTCGTGTCGTGGAAGGCTGTGGCCGCCTCCGGATCGACGTCGACGAACGCCGCGCGCACGTCCGCGCCCACTTCGTACCATGCCGGTCCGATCGCGGGACCCAGATGGGCGAGCAGCCGGTCGGGCGGGGCGCTCAGGCGCGACACTGCCGCATCGATCACGCCGGCCGAGAGTCCCCGCCAGCCGGCATGCACGATCGCCACGGCGCTTGCATCGTCGGCGGCAAGCACGACGGGCAGGCAGTCTGCGGTGAGCACGGCGAGGACGGTGTTCGGGCGCGTCGTGACCGCCGCGTCCGCGACCGGCACGCCGAGGTCGCGCCCGGGCTCGGCCACGACGGTGCCATGCACTTGCTCGAGCCAGAACGGCTCGCCCGGCAGGCGCGCGCGCAGCAGCGCGCGATTGCGCGCGACGTGCTCCGGATGGTCGCCCACGTGCGCGCCGACATTCATGGACGCGTAGGGCCCGCGGCTCACGCCGCCGCGGCGGCACGTGGTGAAGACGTGCACGCCGCGCGGCGCCGGCCACTCTGCGGGCAGCAACTCCGGCGTGACCGCGTGCATCAGCCGAGCGATTCGAGCAGCGCGGCGAAATCGTGCGGCAGGGGACTCTCCCAGAGCATCGGCCTGTGGGTGCGCGGATGCTCGAGCCCGAGCCGCGCAGCGTGCAGCGCCTGACGCGGGAACCCGGCGAGCAGCGGGTCGGCGGTGCGGCGCGCGCCGTACACCGGGTCGCCGACCAGCGGATGACCGATCGAAGCGAGGTGCACGCGGATCTGATGCGTGCGCCCGGTCTCGAGCGCGCATTCGAGCAGGGTTGCGTTCGCGAAGCGGCGCAGCACGCGGTAGTGCGTCGTCGCCGCCTTGCCGCGCGCCACGACCGCCATGCGGGTGCGCTGCGTGGGGTGCCGGCCGATGGCCGCCTCCACGCGGCCGCCCGCGGCGACGAGGCCGCGTGCGAGCGCGAGGTACTCGCGCTTCACGTCGCGGGCCTGGAGCGCACGGACGAGCGCGGTCTGCGCGGCCTCGTTCTTCGCCACGACGAGCAGGCCGGTCGTGTCCTTGTCGAGTCGGTGCACGATACCGGCGCGCGGCAGGGCGGCGAGCACGCGCGCGTGCGCGAGCAGCGCGTTCAGCAGCGTGCCCTCGCGATGCCCGTTGCCGGGATGCACGACGAGACCGGCGGGCTTGTCGATGACGATGAGGTCGTCGTCCTCGTGCACGATCGGGAGCGGCATCGGCTGCGCCGCATGCGGGCTGGCCGCCGCATCGCCCGCGGTGTCGAGCGCCACGCTTTCGCCGCCGTGCACGCGACGGTCGGGCGACCAGGCGGCGCCGTCCACCGTCACGCGGCCGTCGCGGATCCAGCTCGCGAGACGGCTGCGCGAATGCTGCGGCAGGAGGTGCGCGAGCACCCGGTCGAGCCGTTCGCCGGCAAGGTCGGCAGGCACCTCGCAGACCTGCGGGAGGTGCGACGAGGCCTCGGGAGCGTGCTCTGCGGACGGCGGGGACATGGCGGCGGCGCGGCTATAATCCGGACGCGTTGGGTCCGCGAAGGTGTGCGCCATGAGAGCCCGAAGTGTAGCAGCGTTGCTTCTCGCCCTTGCCCTCGGGGGCTGCGGCTGGCTCAAGCCCGGCGCGCCCGACGAGACCGCCGACTGGTCGGCGCAGCGCCTCTATCAGGAGGCGAAGGAGAACATGACGAGCGGCAACTGGGCGACCGCCGTCAAGATGTTCGAGCGCCTGGAGGCACGCTATCCCTACGGCCGCTACGCGCAGCAGGCGCAGCTCGAGATCGCGTACGCCTACTACAAGGACAACGAGCCCGCTTCCGCCATCGCCGCCTGCGACCGCTTCATCAAGCTCCACCCCAATCACCAGAACGTCGACTACGCGTACTACCTCAAGGGGCTCGTGAATTTCAACGACGACATGGGTCTGATCGCGGAGTACGCGGAGCAGGACCCTTCCGAGCGCGATCCACAGTCGGCGCGCAATTCGTTCGATTCGTTCCGCGACCTGGTCACGCGCTTCCCCGACAGCAAGTACACGCCCGATGCGCTGGCGCGCATGCGTTACCTCGTGAACGCGCTCGCCACGCACGAGATCGCAGTCGCGCGCTTCTACATGAAGCGGGGCGCGTACCTCGCCGCAGTCAACCGCGCGCAGTACGTGCTCAGGACCTACCCGCAGGCACCGGCGAACGAAGAGG
>Ga0114939_10000931_pt1 | contig 23686 bp, 18 predicted proteins | sample AshMeaCrysSpring_FD_87196 | JGI IMG/M metagenome (GOLD analysis project Ga0114939, IMG submission 87196) | Groundwater microbial communities from Big Spring, Nevada to study Microbial Dark Matter (Phase II) - Ash Meadows Crystal Spring | ecosystem: Environmental > Aquatic > Deep subsurface >...
CTGCTGTTGCATGAGGGCCACACAGTGGGCTTGGTCCAGGGGGCTAAACCTTGCTAAGTACGGTACTTGCGCTCGTTTTCGACGGTGTGGCCCCGACTGTCGCTGAAGCACCACACAGATCGCCTCTCACAGAGCCGGCATGGATCGCCCTGGAATCGTGGACCGACGACTCACTGCGGCCAAGGCGGGGCATTCTCAAGCTGCTGCCAGGGCAGGTCAACGCGCGCCCCATGGTCCGAGACAGGAAATCGTTCAGATTCTTTGCCGCGCGGTTCTGCTTCTGCTGATTGCAGTTGTCTCGAGCGGTCGGGCCATCGCTCAGGTTCACGATGGCTTTGACGGCGGGTTGCCCCGATGGAAGCTGGACAAGTCGGACTGTCGTGCACGGATTACCAACCAGCAGGTGCAGGTTCGCGGCGGACGGGACGGGCGTGGCTGCGAGGCGATCACGGTCGCTACCGAATACGGAACATTTGCCTGGCTTGCCTATCCCGTGGCTCCGGCGGCGGTGATCGAAGAGTGTCGCACACGGCTGTGGGTTCACGCCGTGAAGAGTGGGTTGCAACTGGCCATTCGCGTCCGCTTTCCTCATGCGACCGACCCGGTAACGCGCGCGTCGATCGCGGTGATTCTTCGCGGTACGAGCTACACGCGCGTCGGCGAGTGGGAAGAGTTGGTGGTGGAAGATTGCATCCGCCAACTCAATCTGCAGCAGGTCAATCTACGAAGTGAATTCGGACCGAATTTGGATCTCTCAGACCCGTTCATAGATTGCGTGCTTTTGAACAGCTACACCGGTCCAGGAGTCAGTACGCTGAAGTTCGATGAACTTTCATTCGATGGGTTTGTGCCGCTGGAATCGATCGAGATTGGCTCTCGGAGCGGAGATATCCTGGCCGTTGCGGCAACCGGTCCGGCGACGCCCCAGCGCGTGTTCACGCGCGCCATCGAATGGCGTGGCGAATCGTTCGAATGGCTTGCTTCGCTTGGCTTCAACACAATTGTGCTCGCGCAGGAGCCCACGGAAAACCAGTTGCAGGCGGCCCGTCGTACGGGGCTGCGCCTGGTCGTGCCGCCGCCGCTTGAGGCAGCGACGACGGGCATCGATCCGACGGTGGGAACTCGGGGGATTGTCGCGGCCTACTATCTGGGGTCATCCCTTGACGAGGGTCAGTTGCGGTGGGCCGGACAACAGCGACAGCAACTCTTGACCGGGCCGCCTGCCGCCAGGTTGCCGCTGCTGGCTGCTCCTGCTGAGTCGCTCCGCGCGTTTGCTGGCCTGACGGATGGCTTGGTGATCGACATGCCGCCGCCGTGGCGCGGCATGCGGCCCGAGCAGGAATGGGAATGGGTGCAGCAGCGGATTGCGGACGCTGGCCGTCCATCCGAACTGCTGCTGGGAGTGGCGACAGACCCGCCATGGGAATTGCGGAAGCAGCTCGAAGCGGCTGCACTGGACGCAGGTCTGGGGACACCCAACGACTTTGGATGGCACAGTCTTTGGTTGCAAGTTTGGCGGGGAATGCAGCTCGCTCCACGCGGCATCTGGTTTCGTTCGACTTCCCCTTTGGATGCACGCCAGCCGGCAGATGTCCGGCGAGCTACCGCGTTGCGAATCATCAATCGCCAACTTCAGGCGCTTGAACCATTCCTGATCGACGCGGCCGCTGGCGCGGCGATCGGCTGTCGCGGCGCGCCGTACCAGGCCCGAGAGCTACAGCTTGGTGCAACACGATTGATCATCGCGACCTCGACGGACGTCAACGCCGCTGGCTGGCCGCTGGCCGGCGATGGACGCGTTCTTGAGCTGCAACTAAATGGCGGGACGGGCATCTATCCGCTGAGGATCACGAACTTTACGCCTCAGCGCTTGGAACGCATGAGCGATGGTAGCTCGGATCTTGGAATCGTTTCGCCGGATCTTGTCGAATTCATTTTGATCTCACCGGATCCCCAGCTCGCTTCGCGATTGGCCGACCGCCTTGCCCAAGCCGGTCGAGACACCGTGCTCGATCGATGGCAGCTGACGGACGAGGGCTTGGAGCAACTGGCTGCCGATCGTCAGGCAGCGATCACCGCTCGTGTGATTGACCCGCGGCTGGTTTCTGGCGCAGAGATCCCGTTGATTCAGCGGACACTGTTTGATGCAGAACAGATCTATCGCAGCGGCCAGCTGGCGACGGCCCAGCAGTTGGTCAAGCGAGCGGATGCCTGGGTCCTGCGGTCTCGTCGACAACTGGGCGAAGTCATGTGGCCCCCCGATGTTGTCGATTGGCCAGCGGCCTGCCCCCCCGCATTGATTCCTGGGGGACTGCCTCAATTGTTACATGCCATCAGCACATGGCGAACGCCGTGGCGGCCGATGCTGATCCCCGGAGGCGGTGGGTTCGAGCAACCAGAATTGCTTCAGCAATCGGGATGGACGGAGGATCGACGGCTTGAGCAGCGTGTCGGAGTGGAAGTGGCCGTCAACAGTCGACAGCCGCTGAGTGGACGCAGCGCTCTTCGTGTTTCGACATGGCCGCTTGATGGGCGTGAAGTACCGGGTGGTTACGGGGGGACGGCCGTGAGAATTCAATCGCCGCCCTTGACCGTCGCCTCTCCTCGATGGGTTCGAATCGACGCGTTTGTGCGAGTCCCCATGGGATTCGCGGGCTTGGAGCGGGGCTTGTTGGTTTACGACAACTTCGGCGGTGCCGAACTTGGTCGATTGGTCGGACCCGGTTCGCAATGGCGGCCGGTTCGCCTGTACCGATTTGTCGATCCATCCAAACCGCTACGTGTGGTATTCGAAGTCGTCGGCGGTGGGGAAGCAGAGATCGACGAGTTCGCGGTCTATGAGCTGGTTCCCGAGCCGCCGTTGCCCTTGGAACCGTATTGGCAGCAGTCGGCACAGCCCGAACCTTTGAGCGAAACGGGGATGCGTTAGGATCAAGGGCCGTCCTGTGAGCCTTCCCACCGTCTGCCGAAGCGGATCCGCCCTAATTGAAGAGAATCGACCCAGTGTTCCATGGAGTATCGATTCCCCATGAAGTCGACCCGCTGACACGCGATGCACTCAAGATCTGGGAGGCTGGCGTGAGGTCTGTCGCCGGCGATCGATTGGTCGCCGAGGCAATTGACTTTGATGGCCGTTGGCTCCGCCTCGCCGATGAACACTGGCCGCTCGATGAGATTGATCGACTGCTTGTCGTCGGGGGCGGAAAAGCCAGCGCCGCGATGGCCATTGGACTGGAAAGGAAGCTTGGCGAAACGCTGTGTCGCGCCAAGCAGCTCAGCGGCTGGGTCAACGTCCCCGAAGGCAATGTGGAGACGCCACAGTTCATTCATCTTTGCCACGCACGGCCGATCGGATGCAATGAACCTACAGCACTGACCGTCACGGGAACGCTTGAGATCCTGAACCGTGTCCGGGGTTGTGGGCCGCGCGACGGTGTCATTGTTTTGCTGTCCGGCGGCGCTTCGGCATTGCTTTGTGCTCCAAAGCCGCCTGCAACATTGGCCGACAAACAGGCCGTGGCTCGGCTCCTGTCAAAGGCCGGCGCGAACATCTCTGAAATGAATTCCGTCCGGCGACGATTGAGTCTTGTGAAAGGCGGCGGGCTGGCAAACGCGATCTCGGCCGGACGCGTTTGTGGACTTGTGATTTCAGATGTGTTGGGGGACGACCTGGCCGTGATTGGCTCCGGTCCGCTGACGGTCGAGTCGGCGGGGGGCCCGGATCCTCGCGAAGTTCTCTCCCACTTCGATCCTCACGGTGCCCTGTCACCGCGGGTCTACCAACTGCTTGAGGAAACGAATCACCGATCGGCGTCGTTCAACGACCCGCAACGGTTCAATTCCTTCGGCGTGCATGTAATCGGAAACAATGCGGCGGCGATTGATGCGGCCGGGATCGCCGCGGTGGAACTGGGGTATCCGTATGTCCTGCGTGCCGCGCGAGCCAGTGAGCCGGACGTGCGGATCGTGGCCGAGCAATGGCTTCAGGCCGCCCGACAATTGGGCTCGGGCAGTCAAGTCTGGTGCGATATTAGCGGCGGCGAACCGACCGTTTCGCTGCCCGCGGCGGGGGCCGCCAAGGGAACCCTCCCCGGCGGTGGCTCTTGGACCGGGAAAGGGGGACGCAATCAGCAGCTTGTGCTGGATCTCCTCCTGAGGGTCCCCATGGCCGAACTGACGAATCTGGTCTTCGTTTCCGGAGGCACGGACGGGGAGGACGGTCCGACGGACGCGGCGGGTGCCTACTTGGACCGAGCGGTCGCACAACGAAGTGAACAGCTTGGGCTGGTACCCCGTGAGTTTGCAGCAAGCCTCGATGCTTACAACTTTTTCGCAGCCGCGGGAGGTCTGCTGAAGACCGGCTCGACGGGGACCAACGTCTGTGACCTTCGGGTCGTGCTACACCGTTAGACGGGGTAGTGCGGTTGTCGGTCGGGGGGAGCTTTGGTAGTCTCCCACAGTGCGTTTCGAGCGTGGTCTGGACTTTCGTCGCGCGTGTGACGGATCCGCTCGCCGGTGCTCTCTGAAAACTCAGGGAGTTCGACCGGAAGGACGCTTCCTCTAGCCCTCTTGCTGGCCCCACCGTCCGCTGTGCTTTGGCACGGCCGGCGTTCCTGAGGTCGGTGGTCCGCGGCAATCCCGAAGCGGCGCGCATGGGCCCGCTGAGTTTTCGGGAACTCTGGCCCGGGCGACCTGATCGACCGACTGTGGGATTTGCTTGCTTGGCTCGCTTCACGTGGCAGCCCTGGGAACAAGCCAGTCGTTGTGGGGTGTTTCGGAGTTCGGACGAGTCCATGGTTAACCGTAATCTGCTTCGCAGCCTTGACGATGAATCGATTGAACAGCAACTCGCGATCCTCAGCCCGGCTGAGCAGACCGAAGAGTTGCTGATGGATGCGCTCGAGCAAGAGCAGCAGGTTTTTGACGTCAACAAGATCGTGCAGGGTCGCGTCGTCGAGATCAACGATGAGTGGGTGCTGGTCGACGTTGGTTTCAAGAGTGAAGGGACGATCGGTCTGGACGAGTGGGGGCCGGATGAAGCGAAGCCGAAAGTCGGCGACCTGATCACGGTTCTGATTGAAGAAGTCGAAGACGAGCTTGGCGGTGCCGACGATCCGTACGGGATGATCTCGCTCTCGAAGCGGAAGGCCGAGAAGATCATCCAGTGGGAAAAGATGATGGAGGCGGTCGGCGAAGGCCAGATCGTCACCGGAACGGTGATTCGCAAGATCAAGGGCGGCTTGCTCGTCGATATCGGCGTCAACGTCTTCTTGCCGGGCAGCCAGGTCGATATTCGTCGACCGGCCGATATCGCCGATTACATCGGCCGAGTCGTTCAGTGTGAAGTGCTGAAGATCGATGATACGCGGCGAAATATCGTGGTCAGCCGCCGCGCGCTGATCGAGAAGCAACGCGAAGAAGACCGCAACTTCCTGCTGCAAGAGTTGGAAATCGGGCAGATTCGCCGCGGCGTGGTCAAGAACATTGCCGATTTCGGTGCGTTTGTTGACTTGGGTGGAATCGACGGCCTGCTGCATATCACCGACATGAGCTGGGAGCGGATCAATCATCCCAGTGAGATGGTCTCGATCGACCAGGAGATCGAGGTCAAGGTGCTGCACATCGACCGAGAAAAGCAGAAGATTGCTTTGGGTTTGAAGCAGAAGGACCGCAATCCTTGGGAGAACATCCAGGATCGCTATCCGGTAGGCAGCGTCCACAAGGGCGAAGTAGTCAACATCATGAGCTACGGCGCATTTGTGAAACTGGAAGCCGGAATCGAAGGGCTTGTGCATATCAGCGAAATGAGCTGGACGCGGCGGATCAATCATCCGAGCGAACTGGTGAACATTGGCGACCAGATCGAAGTGAAGATTCTGGGCGTCGATGCCGAAGGCCAGCAGCTTTCGTTGGGTATGAAGCAGACCCAGGAGAATCCATGGGACAAGGTGGTCGAGAAGTATCCCGAAGGCCTGGAAGTGACCGGTCGTGTCCGCAACCTGACGAACTACGGTGCGTTCGTCGAACTGGAAGAAGGGATCGACGGGCTGCTCCATGTCTCCGACATGTCATGGACGCGAAAGGTCAGCCATCCCAGCGAAGTCCTGGAGAAGGGTCAGGAGATCAAGTGCCGGGTGCTGTCCGTCGATCAAAACCGTCGGCGGATCGCGCTGGGCTTGAAGCAGCTGGACGATGATCCATGGAACCGGGATATCCCGGGCCGTTACCAGCCAGGCCAAGTGGTCAAGGGAACCGTCACCAAGATCACGAACTTCGGAGTGTTCGTCGGCTTGGAAGATGGCCTGGAAGGCTTGTTGCACATCAGCGAGCTGGCAGACCACAAGGTCGAGAACCCCGAAGAGGTCGTCAAGGTTGGCGATGAGATCGAGGTGAAAGTGCTCCGCGTCGATACGGACGAGCGGAAGATCGGCCTGAGCCGCAAGCGGGTGGACTGGACCGAAGATCAGACGGCAGAAGAGGCCAATGCAGCGGCGGAGAAGGCGCGGCCTGCCGGCCAAGCCGAGTTGAAGGGTGGCGTTGGCAGCCACGAAGGGCCGTTGTTCCCGGGTGGTAGCACTTAGGCCATCGCTCCTCGCCACGAAAGCTACGCAGCCCGTCGGAGCCCTTGGGCCGACGGGCTGTTTTTATTGGGGTCTGCCCCAGAGAGCCAGGCAACGTGCCCTCCGGCGGCGGGCCAGTGGCCCGCGTAATCGGAATAATCGATTGAGTCTGGCGTTTCTGCGTCAGTTTGCAGGCTGCCTCCAGCCCTATCCGATACGGACCTTTACCGCGTCACTGCCACCCTCGCGCGCTTGCGCCCATCCCTGAGTCCCGGCAGCCCGGTAAGAGTGCCCGTATGGAAGAAGCGTTGCACGACCAGTCGTGGGATGAATTGACGGAAGCCCGCCAGCAGGCGCGAAAGCGAACCCGCCGCGGAGATGCCGCGCCGCAAAGTCCGCTGGAGACATACCTCCGCGAAATCAATGAGACACCGCTCCTCACGGCGGAAGAGGAGCAACAGCTGGCCGACCGGATTGCGGACGGAGATGTCCGCGCCCGCGATCAGATGGTCCGCGCCAACCTGCGGCTGGTGGTCAATATTGCTCGCGGCTACACCGGCAAAGGACTGGGGCTGCAAGACTTGATCGAAGAAGGCAACCTGGGCCTGTTGCGAGCGGTCGAGGGGTTTGATCCCGCGATGGGCACACGGTTCAGCACGTACGCCAGTTACTGGATCAAACAATCGATCAAGCGGGCCTTGATCAACGGCGCAAAGACGATCCGGATTCCCGCCTACATGGTTGAACTGCTGAGCAAATGGCGGCGGGCGTCGGCGCGGTTGACTGAGGAACTGGGACGGACGCCAACGCATGAAGAAGTTGCCCGGGTGCTGGGCTTGCCCAAAAAGAAGCTGCCGATCATCAAGAAGGCCATCCGGATCAGCAACAGTGCGCCGCAGAACGACCAGCAAGATGCCGGCTGGTCGCTGAGCGAAATGGTCATGGATGAGCGGCTGAAGAGCCCTGATGAGGAGCTGTTGGATCACGACGTATTGCGTCACGTGATGCAGATGCTGGGGCATCTCGATCAACGTGAGGCGACCGTGATTCGGCTCCGCTTCGGACTCGACGATGCGCAACCCCATACGCTCAAAGAGATCGGCGTCACCTTGGGATTGACGCGCGAGCGGGTTCGGCAGATCGAAACCGAAGCGCTTCGCAAGTTAGCCAGCGGTTTGCTGGATGTCAGTGAGCTACCGTTGCAGGACTGAACGCGTCCTCAAAGGCTCAGCTACTTGGCTGCCACCTGATGTCCGATGGAGAGCATTTCCTCGGCGTCGAGCAGTTGATCGTTGCTGTTGAACAGGCGCGTTAAAGCGGTCCGGTGGATCTTCATCTTCAATCCCCCGATCCCAAGCGCGCCGTACAGGACACGTCCTTCGTGATGATAGGCCTTGTGGTCCAATTCAACGCCCTCGATACCCAAGGGAGGCACGGCGTTCAGATCCACCAGCACCTTCAATGACGTGGGTGCTTTCATGAACGAAACGGCGTCGACCATTTGAACGCCGGCCGCGCCGCATGAGAACAGGAGCTGGCAGGTATCCATCGCCTGCATCAGGTAATCGGTCCCTTTCAGCGCGATGGCTTCGACCCGAGCATCCGGCGTGGATTCGAGCACCGATTGGGCAACTTCTTCTGATCGCTGCGGATCGCGGCTCGCAACTCGAACAGCACCGCCTTCTCGAGCGACAAGTCGTGCCACGCGCCGACCAACGGGACCGGTGGCGCCCAATACGAGAGCCTTGCATCGCGTAAAGTCGACGTGCCGGCTGGCTGAAACGACCGCGGCTGCCGCCGTGGTATTGCAGCCATGCGGATCGACCATCACCGATACTTGCATCGGGCCGACAAAACTGCTGATGATCTCATCGACGATCGCCTGTGCTTGAGCGACGTTGGAGCCACCCACGAAAATGGCGGTGTGGTTCAGTTGCGAAAGGCCGCGCGTAAAGATCGCACCGTGTACCAAAGCGCGAACCTGCGTCGGCTCGACGGCGTGATACTGCAGCAGATGCTCCACTCCCGCATCGACTGCGGTAATCGCATCGAATGAACTGGCGTGGTCGTCGGTATCCAGTTGAATCAAGATCCGCGGAACGCTCATCGTGCTACCGTCTCCCGCGCACGCCTACTGAGTTCAACCCGCGCGAAGTGGGGCACGTTCGGCGAGGCAAAGCTTTGCTGCCTGAGCGATTCGAACAATCCGCTGAGGCAGCGGTGGACGACAACCACATCTCTGGTTCCCAACGCGAGAACCGACGGAAGTTCCCGATCGGCCCTCGCGTTCCCCGAACTACAGGATTCGTCGCGACTAGAAGCCGCGGAACGGATGCTTTGCGGAGTCCTTCTTGGCAATCATCTCATTGGCGGTGGGCTTTCCGCCCATCGCATTGGCAATCGCCAATTTCGTAGCTTCGTAGTTGAACTTGTAAATCTTCTCGTCGCTCTCAGCCTGCGGATGGATGAACACGCCACAGACGATCACCAAGGATTCAGCCTGGTCCCGCGGAATCGTGCCTTCGCCAACCGCGTCAGCAACCGCCTTGGCCACTGCGGCCTGCGCGGGTCCAAACATCTGCACGGCCTGCCGCATGCCCTTGATCGTGACCTTCGTGATCATCACCGTCGCGGGCTTCACCAACACGTTCGGTTCAAGCACGGCCAACAGATTCGTATGACCTTCGCTCTGGGTTGCCAAAGCATTCGCGAACGCGGTTCCCACCGGGCCGTCCTTGCTGCCGATCAACAGGTCAATGTGGGCAACTTCATTCCCATCACCTACCAAGGCTTCGCCGATGTAGAACTGCATAATTACATTGCCTCATCGTTGCGGTAAGAGTTTTCCACTCGAACGGCTTCCAGGACCAGCGACGGTCCGAAGCACCCGGCGCACTGGAATCAGGGCGTCAGGATGGGGTGAGGTTATCAGACTGGAAGGACCATGCAACTACCCGCGAACCGAGGGACGGTCCTGCTGGTAGGGGCCAGTTGTCGCGCTGCGGCGTGGTCGGCGCGCCGCGGCGGCTTTCTGCCGTTCTGTGTTACCCGGTTTGGTGACGCCGACCTATCGGCCACCGGCCAGTTCGTTCTGGCAGACCTGAAGCCCGCTGCGGTGGCTCAGGCCGTCGAACGCTTCCCCGCCTGCCCGATCGTCGTGCTTGGCGGCTGCGATCTGCAGGGGGAAATGCTGGAGCGGCTTTCAAAAGCGAGGCGGATTGTCGGCATGCCGCATCCGGCGGTGGTGGCCAAGCTGCGGGAGCCAGCCAACCTTGAGGCCTGGGCGGCCGAATCGGGGTTCGGCTTCCCTGCCTGGTCGAACTCGTCACCCCGCGACACGCTCTCGCCATGGCTGCTCAAAGACCGCTGGTCGGCGGGCGGAATGGGTGTGACCTGGGCCGCAAAATCCATGTCCCCGCCCTCAAAAGGAGGCTACTGGCAGCGGTACATTCCGGGCGCGGCGCACGGAGCGGTCTTGCTGGTGAACGGTGGTCGAAGCCAACTGGTCTGCGTCAGCGCCATGCTGTCCGCCGATCCCGGTCCGGAACAGATCCGGGACTTTCGATATCGGGGTTCGTGCGGACCGCTGCCGGTCCGAAAGGACCTTGGCCAAAGACTCGAGGCAATCGCGGACCGGGTGGCCGCAACGTGCGAACTGAGCGGCCTGCTGAATATCGATTTCTTGATTGATCCCGAGGGCGACTGCTGGCTGCTGGAGGTAAATCCACGCTACTCCAGCTCCTGCGAGTTGTTCGAACGATCATCAGGCGCTAGCTTGATTGCAGCGCATGTGGAGGCGGCAGATGGACACGCCAGTGCACTTCCTGCGGGCTCGCAAAACGAGCTCTGGCGGAAGGAAGTCATCTATGCCGCGGAAGCTTGGGTCGCACCCAAAGACTGGCCCGTGACCTCGCATGAACTGTGTCAACGAATGCAGCTCTGTAAGTCATCCGTCGTTTGGGCAGATTTGCCCTGGCCCGATCAACCCCATCCGCTCGGTGTTCCAGTTCTGACCCTGTTGACCCGGGGCAGGTCGCAAGCGGACGCGGAGCGGCATGCGACCGAAGCGCGTGCCGCGCTCTGCACGACCTTTCATCTCAGGCCGTTACCTTAGACCGCTCACGAAGTGCCGACGTTGAACTTTCGACGCAAGACAGCGGATCGGCCTGGGGGATGCCAGACAACCGCTCGGCTGTCATCGGTCCGCCAATCAAAGCCTCGCAGACTCACCGAACGGAGTACTCACGGGTCGTGAATCTCTAACCGGCCAAGCGCCCCAGTCGATTGATGGGATACTGACTTGTACTTGCCACCGCCGAGTGCCGGTACTGCATCAAATAAGCGTCTTCGGTCGTGTCTTCGTAGAAGTCGCGGAGCAACGCGATTGCGCGGAAGCTCATGCTGCGGAAAAATTTCTGGGCATCCAGATTCGTCTCGCGGACTTCCAACGTGATCCGCGTCCGCCGATCGGCGGACAGCTTGGTTGTCAATTTCTGAATCATTGCCCGGCCGATGCCACGGCGCCGCGCGTCCGGATGCACGGCAAAGTTGAGCACATGAAGCCTGGTTCGATGTAGTTCATAGATCATGAATCCGACAACCCGGCCATCATCCTCGGCCACCATTCCGATGCAATTGCGTTGCCGCAAGCAACGTATGAACTCGTCTTCGGACCAGGGAAACTCAAAGCAACTTGACTCGATTTCCAGGACGCTGGTGAGGTCTCTCCGAATCATCCAGCGCACGTAGATGCAAGCCGCGGAATGCTCGATCTGGTCCATGGTGATCAGGTCCTTCCGGCGTTCGTTTCAGGCTTCCTAGCCAAGCCGATCGACAGGGCAAACGGCAACTGGGCGGGTTGCGGTGCACGGCATTTTGCCGCACAACAGGTGATTGCATGAGTGTCGTTTTCGGCGACGATCGGCCAAAGCCGATCCGTCGTGGCGAAGAAGGTAACAAAAGGGAGTGCGGCCAGCCAAGACAAACTTCTCAAGGAATGGCTGGCCGGTCAAAACCCGCTGGACTTGATGAGAATCACATGCGTTTTTGCCGTTTTCTGCGCCGTGATGGTTTGGAAGGGTTGGGGTTATGGACCGATCAGGGCGTGGTCCCTCTGGAGCACGTGGACGCAACCCTTCCTCCGCGGCTAGATCAGTTGATGGCAATGGAGCAGCGGCTGCTGGTCCGCTTGAGTCACGCGGCGGCGGCCCGTCCGTTGTCGCGGCCCCCGCGACTACTCCCGCCCGTGGAACGTCCGGAAAAAGTGATCTGCATCGGGCTTAACTATCGAGATCATGCCGCTGAATCCGGGATGGCGGTCCCGTCGGAACCGATCGTTTTCTCGAAGTTTCCGTCGGCCCTCTCAGGGCCAGGAGATGAGATCGTCCTTCCCTCAAGCAGCACGAAGGTCGACTATGAGGCCGAACTGGTGGTGGTTATCGGGCGGGAGGCCCGCCGCCTGTCGGTGGAGCAGGGCATGGATGCCGTGTTTGGCTATTGCTGTGGAAATGATGTTTCGGCACGCGACTGGCAGTTAGGCAAACCGGGCGGCCAGTGGCTGATGGGGAAGACATTTGACGGGTTTGCACCGATTGGACCCTTCATCGTCCACAAGAGTCAGGTCCCCGAACCTGGCAACTTGAGAATTTCGATGCGGCTCAACGGCGAGACGGTGCAGGATTCAAACACCTCGCAGATGATTTTCTCGATTCCAGAAATCGTTAGCTACCTTTCGCAGGGGATGACGCTGCGTCCGGGCGACCTGATTTTCACGGGAACCCCGCCGGGCGTGGGAATGGGTCGCAACCCGCCGCGTTTTCTGCAAGCTGGTGACGAATGCGAAGTGGAGATTGAAGGTTTGGGGGTTCTCCGCAATCGATTTGTCTCCGAAGCCACAGCTTCGGTTTGACCAGGGAGCACCGCTGGGCCAAACAACCGCAGCGGCCCCCGTCGTGCCCGGCAAGTGATCGTTGGCGATTCCGGTTTTGAACGGTCGATGTCCAACGGCATGAATGTGCCGCAGCTTTTCGATGCCTCCCAGCGGCACGGATCAGCACGAGCATCCTGCTGCGCAGTCGAGTCCTACCTGGATGCCGTCCAGGGGGCGGATGGATCCCTGTTGCGATCGAGCCAGATCACTACCAAGTGAATTGGGTGAATCAACGCCTCGACTCTGACCGTGAGCCGGTTCGAGCGCTGGGGGCCGCTCGAAACGCGCTGCATGCTCAGCGGATCGTGATTGCTTGGAATCAGTCCGCGGCGCGGCGCCAGCCGCCGTTGACCTCGATCATTTGCGCATTGATGAACGCCGCCGCGGGCGACAGCAGAAACGCAGCCAGTTGTCCGACATCCTCCGCGGTACCCCAGCGTTGCAGAAGCGATTCGGCGATCGCGCGTCGTTGCCATTGTTCGCTGGCCGATTCGGCACCCCACTTTGTGCGAATCCAGCCGGCCGCGACACAGTTGACACGGACAGCAGGTGCCAGATGCTGCGCCAGATGCTGGGAGAAGGCCATCACCGCGGCTTTGGTCGGACCAAACAACTGGCCGGCTTCTTCAGTCATGCCGCGGAACGCCTGATCCCAGCCGACGTGCAGTATGGATGGCGTTACGCGACCAGGGGCTTGGCGCTGCATGTGTGACCCCACGAGCTTGCCAACGCGGATCGTCCCCAGGACGTCGACTTCCCAGAGCCGCTGCAACTTCTCCTCGAAGGGAGCCTGCGCCCAGGAGGTGGTCAGGACATCTGCCCCGGCATTGCTCACCCAGCCGTCGATCACAGGGGACCAGTCCCAAGCGGCACGGACAAAGTCCTCGACGCTTTCTGGGTCCGACAGGTCTGCTTGGATCGTCTGGCACGCGTGCGTTGCGCTGCTCAGTTCCGCGACCAATCGCTCGGCCTGATCGCGCTGCGTGCAGTAATGCAGCAGCAGTTCCGCCCCGCGCGCGGCGCACGCTCGAGCAATCTCTGAGCCGATGCCGCCACTGGCACCAGTGATGACAATACGCAATCCAGACAGCGAGAGAGAAGAATCAACAACGGTCACGCGCGAAGAATGATCTGAGTGACACTGGGGGGCGTTCGGCAAAGCCCAGTCCGTTAAAGCACATCACCTCGCCAGATCAATCCGGCGAGGTGATGGTAGTTTACTCGGGTCCGAGACGCGGTGCGTCACGCAGTCGGCTGTCTACAGCTGGCCGCCTTCGGCACACCCGCAGTTCATCTGTACATCGCCAACCATATGCAGGTGGTTATGGTCGATGTAAACCACTTCCACCGACTCGTCGGTCAGCGTGTGCGGTTTCGGCCAGCCTACGATCTGGCGGTCGGTGTAGTAGATCGTGCACTTGTAGTGGGCATGGTGCAGTTGGGCAGGACCGACCAGCGGATAGAAGCGGGGCGGGTCCATGTAGTCAGCACACAGCTCTTTGACAATCCGAATGTTGTTGCGCTGATGTTCGTAGAGGAACGGGAATCCGCCATGCGAGGGACGGGCCTTTTCCAGCGCCCGCACGACTTCGTCGTCACTCGGAGGATCCAGAGCGACGTGCTCGCCGCTTGTGACCGGTCCGAGGATCGGCACGCGTTCGTATCGCTCGTGCTCCCAGAATTCGTCCTCTTCCGCCTGCTGGAAGTACGGGCTGACTGGAATCGGAAACCCGAAGATCCCAAGGTTGGGGCCGTAGGTGATCCCAAGACAGCCGGTTGAGCTGACGGCCGCAGCTGCCGTCAACAGGCCAGCACAGGCAAGCAGTCCGTTGCGAGTCATCCCGATCGTCCTTGCTTTGTGACTCTCTCGGCTCGGCGGCTCGTGGAGGCAGTACCCACCCGAGTCCGGCCGCCCGCCGGCTATTCTCTGTATCGTGTCAACGATTGCCGGTCTTGCGGATTTGTCCTGTAATTCCGCAAATCCCAGGCATTTGCCCGACCAACTCCCCGAATCCCGCAGTGTGGAGACCACAGTTCGCGGGGCGGGGGCCCTACAAGGCCGCAGGGCCTCACCCACGCGATGCGAAGGCGAGGCCCCGAGTTCGGCTATCTGTAGGGTCTTGCGACGCTTCTGGCCCTACTTCTTGCTGTTGAAGTCCAGGAACCACCAGCCGTCATCCCACTCCAACGTCACCTTCCGCCAACCCAGGGGAACCTGGGGATAGGGGTAGAAGGGGCCGATGTAGGGCCACGCCGTCGGGCTGTACTGCTGCGGATAGGTCACCGCCGCATAGTTCGGGTACGACGCATAGCCTGGCCATGCATAGTTCGGCATGTTGGGCTGGTCGTATCGGGGAGCTCCGTAGCCGCTGTTGATCGGAACCGCCGGCATCGGCATGGCGTTCGGATCCGCCATTCCCGCACCGCCGGTGCTGGCCACCGCGAACGGCACTGGCATGCCTTGAACTGGGCGATACGGTGCCACCATGGCGGGCACGGGGGCCGCCGTGACGGCTGGCTGGAACTGAGCCGGCTCATTGCTTGAAACCTGAGCAACCGGCTGAATGTCGATCGGCTGCATCACGGTCGGATCCGCTTGGGGAACCGCGGAGGTGATCGAGATGTCATCCACCACGTTCCGAACACCCGCTGTGCGGCGAACGATGTCGAGGACTTTCTCTTTCTGAGACGGGGACGCAACCTGGCCGCGGAGCCAAACATCCCCTTCGACGCAGCTCACATCCAGACCAAATCCGCGGAGTTCACCCCGCTGCTTCGCTTGATTCAAAGCGGAAGCAACGGCCTGGCTGATCGCAGCGTCACCGTTGTTTTGCGGGACTTCGCTCGCTGCGGAGACGGGCTGAACGGGTGCCGCTACCGGAGCCGCAGCAACAGGTCCAGCTTGCAGCGCCTGCTGCATCGAGAAGTCTCGTTCGCCGGCGATCTCAAGCTGATCGATCACGTTCGTGACGCCGGTCACTTCACGAGCCGTTGCCAACACCAAGTCGTGTTGGGTAGCATCTCGGACCGTGCCTGTGATCTCAACGGCCCCGCCATCGACCTTTAGGTCAATCGTAAAGCCCTTAAGTGCGCCGCGGTCCTGGTGCTGCTTCAAACTGGCGACCAGCTGGTCGCGGATCTCTCGGTCGTCGCCCCACGCGATCATCGGCGTGGCGGCAGACATCGAGAGGATCGCCATACCGACAAAAAAGCGTCGCATGGATCCCTCCTTGAAAATCTGCATCGTTCCAGCAGGCCGGTGACGTCCTGGATCGTCGGACCGCCTACTACTGCGGGATGGATGAATCTCCCCGACTCAACCATCCCCGGGCCGCCCAGCGTTTCTGTGCTGGACGCCCGCTCCAAATGCGGCACGCCCGCTTGCGCAGGGATTCGGGGCAGAGTCGTGGTTCGCTACATCTTTTCGGCTTCCGGTCCGTTCGGTAGGTAGCTTTTTTCCGCTTTTGTTGGTGTTCCGGCCCGCCGGCGTCCTGCTAGCTCTACAGATTGCATGATCTGAGGCCGCAAATTCTTCGCAAATTACGCGATCACGCTGCGGGAGCTCGTGAGTTCGCGATCGCAACTCCACCCGCCCCTGGTACCCGCTACTGGTTGACTTTCACCATCGCCGCTCCCCGCGTCCGGGAACTCAGCGAACCGCGGAAGGCGACGAATGCACCGCCAGAGCCAGGCAGTTCAGCGGAGCCAGGCAGTTCAGCGGCGCGAAGAATCGTCTCGATGCGGCGGAGAGGAATCTTGGATCACCCGGAAGAATCGGGCGGCGGTACCCAAACCGATCAATACTCCCGCGATCGGGACCGCAAGCAGCAGCAATCTAGGCCTCGCAGCGGCAACCAATCCCAAGCAGAGCAGAAGACCGAGCAGCCCTGGAGGAAGCCACTGCATGGGGCGATTCAAGAGCGGCAACGCCAGCCAGAGCGCTGCGAGTAGAGCACCGACGCGCAGCAAGACTCCACCAAGCTCGATGTGCTGGGGAAACTGAGAGTAGAGCCAACCTCCAAGGGTCAGGCACGCAAGCGTCGCGATCGGAAAGCCCCAGCGGAGGGACGCATTGAGAGCACCGGCCGAATCAGGGCGGCGGACGTCGCCATCACGCTCGGTTAGTCGGTCGGTCATCAAGAGTGGCCGATGAAGAGGTTACTCTCAAACTCAATCATAGAGTCCGTTCGCCGGCGACTAGAACTCATCGAGTGCCCGATTGAACAGCACGAGCAGATCCGTCCATTCGCGAGGGCTGCCGACACTTGTCTGACTGCGGATCGCATAGCCAGCCCGGACCAGACCGCTCCATGGTTCTGCTTCCGCAACCGGACCGGCAAACAGCAGTTGCACCGGCTGCCCTGGGTCGTTCTCACGCAGCCGGAAACTCGGAAGTTTCTCGCCTTCGATCGCCGCCGCTCGAAAAGTCGCACGCTTGGCCAACGCAACGACCAGGGCCATTGCGCCCGACGCACCACGTCCTGCAACCGCAATACGCTCGTTGTTGATCCCCAAAGTATTCTGAAGTTGACTCGCGACCCGCTCAATGACGTCCAGCTCGCTTCCGTCCCAGCGATCTGGCAATGTGGCTGTGACGACCGAAAAGACAACACCGCCGCGGCGCGCAGCTTCTTCCAAACCCGCCAACAGCTCCTCCGGTTTCGCCTGACCTGGTTCGGCGAGCAGGATCATGATCCCCAAGGGCGGAATCGCATCACCTCCGTCGGCGGGGACCAATGCCCAAGCGAGGTTCTTCACATCAGGCAAAGGCAAAGGCTTGACCTCCCACTGCTCCGGCCACCGGTCCCCGGTGATCGGTTCGACGGGCAGTGCGGTGCCGATACGAGCCAGCGCTATTTGGCCTTCGAGCGTCTCGCCGTTGCGCTGCCAACTCACAGGCAGTCTTTCATCGGGCGGGTGCGCTGTAATGACTTGCCGAAGGGCGTCTCGGCTGTCGAGCTGGCGGCCGGCCGCTGCAATCAACCGGTCGCCGATCGCCAGCCCAAGTTCGGCGGCAGGGCTGTTGGCTGAAACATGAACGACTCGCAACTGAGCGTCCAAAACTTCGCAGTAAACCCCCAGCCGCTGCGGGACGAATGGTGGAAGTTCGGCGGCTAACTCTACATCGCGGTCGAGAGATTCACCGTCACGTTGGATCGTAAAGCGAACAATCGAGCCGGCATCGTATTGCCCCAAACGCTGCCGGATGTCTCCGTTGTAAGGCGTGAGCTGACTGTTGATGGCAGTAATCACATCCCCGGCACGAAGACCGGCGCGGGCCGCAGGAGAGTAGGGCCGGACTCCAGCAATTTTGGGCGGGCCAATGTACGGATCAGACGATTCGGGGGTCAGTCCAACGAGACCCGCACGGACGTCCTGACCGGAGATCAGGCGCTCACGTCGCGCAAGCAGGTCCCAAGCCGTAGCTGCGAAAGCGATTCCCGCATCGTACCAGGAAGTCGGGTCGCCTGCCGATTGATCTTCTGGAATCACGGGAACCAGCAGGCCCAGTACCTCGCCCCGGAGATTGATGAGCGGACCTCCATAAAAAATGGGTGAGACGCGCGCATCGGTCTGCAGGAATCTACCCCATACACGCTCCTTTGCACTGAGGATCCCTACACTGACGGCAAATGGCGATCCCTCCACACTGGCACTGACGGCAATCACTGTTTCACCGACTTGTGTCTGGTCGGAGGACTGCCATGGTGCTGGCATAGTCCCGGCCAGTTCGGCGCAATGCAGAACGGCGACACCGCGACTCAGATCGCGAGCCAGCAAGCGTGCTGCGAAGCGCTTAGTTTCAGTTTCACCGGGGGGCGTCCAACGGACGATCAAGGTGGTTCCTGGGTCACCGGCAACCGCGGCACTTGTGGCAATGTGACCTTCGGCGTCCAGCAAAACGCCGTTTCCCGTGTTGAGCTCTCCCTCTGTTTGCGGTCGCTCATCCGCGGTATATCGCTCAACCACAACCATCGAAGGCGTCACTTGCGCCACTGCGGCTTGAATCGCTCGCACGCGGTCCATCGCTGGGTCGTCGGCGAAGATCAGGCCAATCGCGTCTGGGAGGGTGCAGACGAGTGCCGCAAACAGGCCAAATCGCACGTGCATGCTGGGAGTGCTCGAAGCTGAAAGGACGAAATCTCGAGCCAGAACCGATCCACGATCATTTTCACGCGAGACCGACATTATTGCCCGTTTGTCTTCGGTTGCCAGCCATCATAGACAGCCCAACCAATCCAGCCAGGCTCCTGCTGGTGCGTCAGTTCACGTAACTCCCCGTCTTTCTGTTCGCGGACCTTCGTCAGGAAGCAGTTGCCGCCGAATGCCAGCTCACGAAGCCCGAAGACTCTGAAGGTCGCGTTGTTAACTGCGAACATTGGTCGGTGGTCATCGTCTGCTACTCCTGGCCCGTAATTGAAGACACCGACCACTTCGGTTTTGCCACCGGACTCGGTTCGAATCCGAGTTCCCCGACCTTCGAACTTCGCCCCCAAAATCCACAGCTCCGCTCCTCGATTTTGGACCAGCCCCGCGTCGCTGTCGCCTTCCGGGTTCAACTGTCGGCACCACATCTTCTGCCCTGGTTGCTCCAGGGCGACCGTGCCAGGTCAATTGGTGGCGAAGATATCTCCCTGGCCCGTGCCAGCGATCCGCACGCCGCAGCTGTCGACGACCGTCGTGCTCGAGCGAGAACGATTCTCGACGATCACCGGTGGTCCGCCGAAGCTGTCGACCTGCACGTTACGGGCGTAGAGGATTCCATCGTTACGAATCGCAGGCAAAGTGGGATCTCCACCGCGAAAAGAGCCACCGAGGATTGCTGTGACGCCACACCAATGCCCCCAGTCCTCAGGCATCTGAACGTGCACCGCCTGAGGCGTGCCCTCCACGACCAGGTCTTCGACCGCAACGGAATTGGCGCTGACCACCAAGCCCGTGCTGCGACAGTTGCGGACTGTTACACGAGACAAGGTTTGCCCCCACATCCATTGCGAGAGCAGGCCGATGTCGAATCCTTCGATCAAGCAGTCCTGGATCAGATTCGGACCGTTCTGATCCAGGAAGCTGGAGTTGATGCCGAACTTGCCGTTGCCGATCACTCGGACGTGTTGCAGGCATCCCGAGTTGTTCGCGAAGAAACGAATTCCGTCGGTTTCTGGATTTTCACCCACATCAATCGTCAGGTTGCGGACATTTCGCATGAACCAATCCGCGGAGTTCGGTCCTGACTCGCGCGGATGTGTCCGCAAGACTGTAGTCACTCCCGTCGCATGATCATCAAGCCGGATGACTACGCCATCGCGTGATTCGCCGTAAAGCCACGGACCAGTTGCACTTTTGAAAATCAGGCCTTGGGTGACGCGGTAGGTGCCATCAGGCAAATACAGGATGCGGGTTGCACGATTTGCGCCGTCATCGCACAGATCTAATCCTCGCTGCAGAGCAGCTGTATCATCGGTTTGTCCGTCACCGCGCGCCCCAAGATCGCGTTTTGCATCGATGACGCTGGCATCGCGCGGAAAGACGATGTGCGGTGAGTCCGCCCAAGCAACTGTCGGCAACAGGAAGGCGCTCAAGCAAAAACGAAAAATCCAAACCCGGTGGTGCATTGGATTCACAAAGTTTCGAGCATCGAAGACGGAGTTGGTCCAAGGAAGGGTAGGCCTGCGTCGGCGGGGGATCAATGGTTCGCGTGGCGGCATGCATGATGGTCGCGGACGCGGCTCAGAACCGACTAGCGGCCGAGCTGTTTATAGAATAAGGCCGCTGCATGTCGTGTACTTCGGTCAGCGTTCCAGGCGTAGTCAGGGACCACTCCCAAACAAACCTACCCGAGGGATTTGTACAAACGCTCAGCCGGGTCGCCGTGCTTCGTATCGAGGGTCAAAAGCAGGAACCCGTGCAACGCCGCCTCAAGTTCGATGGCCTCCATCAGTTGCCGGCCGATCCCCTGTCTCTGAAATTCTCGATGGACAATCAGTTTCGCGATCTCTGCTCGATGTGGTTGGTTTGGCGCACTCGCTGGTTGGAGCTGTACGGTACCGACAATCAGCGCTCCGTCGCGCGCCACGAGATAGATGGCCCGGGCGGCCGACCGTTCAATGGTGCCCTGCCACCAGGCAAGTGACTGTTCTGAAGACAACGGCGGAAGAAACGTGACCGCGGCGCCGCTGGCCACCGCGTCCACCAAAAGATCGGCAAGCTGTTGCAGGTCTGAAGGGTCAACCGGGATCGAAAGACGATCGATCACGAACATCTGAGCATCTCGCCACGCACGAGGATTCGCTGGACCTGAATCCGCGAGGGCATGGCAAGCTTCATGTTCTTGCAGGTTGACGGAGGACTCTGGTCCGCGCTACTCGGGGCGGATCGTCAGGGAAATGATCTCGCTTCCCCTTTGGATCAACAGGCTCAGGGGATCACGACGATCGGCATTGACCAACAGTTCGCGCAACGTGGTCTGGCTGTCGAGCCGCTGACCGTTGACCATCAGAAGTAAGTCGTCCGGCAGCAATCCACTGCGGGCCGCCGGGCCATCGGGAGTGACGTGATCGACATAATTGGGAGTCTTGTCTAATAAATCTGGGACCAACCCCAGTCCAAGGAGTTCCAGGGTCCAAGGCTGAGCCGAAGGGCGCGTCGACGTGGCCTCAGAATCCGAGCCGCCGGACAACATCCGCTGCAACGCAGGGCGCAGCTGAGAGATTGGCAAGGCATAGTTCTGCCATGTGCCCGTCCGATTGTCACGCAGTTCCTTCCCGAGTATTCCCAGCAACTCGCCCCGCCAGTTGATCAGCGCGCCGCCTGCGGCGCCAGGATTGTTCGCAATCAAGTCAAGCAGATATACGTCGCCTCGGTAGGTAGAGGCCTGGTTGCCGCGGCGAGCATCCAAACGCGTAACGCCGAGAATATGTCCGTGCAAAACGCTGACTGGTTCCGAGCCCGCCGCGATCCCAAACAGGTTGCTGAAGGCGAGAACTGGTTCACCTACGGGGAGGCTTGCCACAGGATTAAGTTCAAAATACGGCAGGTCGTCGGCGGGAATCTTGAGTACGGCGAGCTCTAACTGCGGGTCAATCCCTATGACTTCTGCTGTGAAGCGGCGGCCATCGTTCAGCACCACCAACGGTTCCGCATCGAGCACGTAACTCCAGGCGGTCGCGACATGACCACTGGGCGAAATCAGGAATCCGCTCTGATAGCCTTCCAGTCCGGCCAATCCACCCGCCCCAAAGATTTTGACCACCTTGGCCTGCGTGTCGGCGACCAGCTTTTCGAGCGAATCGTCCGCGACTGCACGACAAGTTGTCACCGCGCAGACGATCAGCAACGCGGCCGTCGTCTGCTGGCAGATTTGCCTGTAATGCATCGCTGGTCCGCCCCGCATCATGGATTGGTGCTCCACGTGTCGTCGGTTCATTGAACCGGATAGGGGGTGGCATTCGCTTGGGCAACCGACTGCCATTGCAGTCCTTCCCAGCGATCGACAACGCTGGTTCCTACCCGCAACTCTACAGCGGTCGGTGTGATCGGCATGCCCTCAGGCGAATCGTTGGACGAGGTGTAAACAAAATGAATCTCCGCAGGGTCCCGAGCTCGATCGGCCCATAACTCAATGCATTCTACGCGGCCGGTATCTGCTGCGAGAAACCAATGCACGAGCAACTCGCGATCGATCGTCTCCAAGACGTTTCGCAACGGTCCATTGCCCAGTAAGGGCGCTGTCCCCCAAGTGCGAATGGCACTCAACTCCTGTTCATTCGCTTGAAGCAGCTTCCGCCATAGCGAAATACCGATCGCCAGGGACTCGGGCGCGGCTTGTTCGACGAGGTCAAACGGTTGCCGATCGGCGAGTTCCTGTCGGTTGGCATCGATTTCAAGGGCAAGTGATTTTTCCATCGAACGCACGCGGACGGTCTGACCCATCCGGTTTTGACCGCGCAGCTCCCACTCCCCATTTGCTGCGCGCAAGTCTGAGGGAGCGGACGACCGCGTCGCATCCATCAGTTCGGCAGTTCGCATCCGGTTAAAGAAATAGTTGGCAAACCCTGGGCGGGCCTCAAAGCGTGCAGCCAAAGCCGGGCTGAGCTGTCGTTCCTTGTCGGGAGCCAGGCCGCCTTCACCGTCGAGCAGTTGGGCGGTCTTTGCCGCGAGTTCATTTTCTGTGTGCACGCCAGCCAGTCGGACCAATGTCGTCTGCGTCGTACTGTTGCGTGGACGAAATACGAGCGGCACGCGCCAGCCGGCCGGCAGCGAACCCGTAATGTTTTTCAAGTCGTTTGCGGTTGCCACCGGGCGATGCGCCAGGCTCAGTATTTCATCACCGAACCGCACGCCACGCCGATAGGCGTCGCTATTCGTTTGAATGTTCGTGACGCGAACGCGCCCGTCACTGTCGGTTGAAACCGTAGCGCCAAGCGAGGCATGATCGGCAATCCTTCCAGCGGAAAGAATGCCAAGGAATCGACGGACTTGATTGATGGAGATGGCATAGCCGACTCCCACATTAATCCGACCGCGCTTTTCAAAGGAACACCGGCCGTTGATTCCAATCAAGCGACCATTGGCATCGAACAACGGGCCGCCCGAGTTGCCCGGATTGATCGCCGCATCCGTTTGCAGGCAATCGGCATATTCCAACAGCGTGCCGCTGGGATACTGGTAGCGATGAACGCCGCTGATCATGCCGAACGAAACGGATGGTCGAAGATTCGTGGAAAGCAGAAATGGATTGCCGATCACAATGCACCATTGACCGGGCCGTGCTTCATCGCTGTCCCCCATTTGCGCGGCGGGAAATGGCGATGACCCGATCAACTGAACCAATGCGACGTCGCCTACCGGGTCAAAGCCGACCAGCACCCCGTCCACCAAGCGGCCATCCGCCAATCCCACGCGCATTCCTGGTCCCGCCGGGCTGGTGACATGGAAATTGGTCACCACGAGTCCCGACGGATCGATGATGACACCACTTCCGCCACCCTGGCCACCCGGTACGAAGATGCTGACCGTGGCCGGCATCGCCCGCCCGATGGCCTCGATCCGCTGCAGCTCAGCGGCTTGGACCGATGGCGGTAACTCGGGCACTTCCGCAAAGCTGCGGCTGGAACCGATGGCCACCATCACGCAGAGTGATAAACGATAAAGCCAGCTTCCGTGCATCACTTCAGCACCCGCACATCCCGAAGAAACA
>Ga0114939_10000933_pt1 | contig 23665 bp, 19 predicted proteins | sample AshMeaCrysSpring_FD_87196 | JGI IMG/M metagenome (GOLD analysis project Ga0114939, IMG submission 87196) | Groundwater microbial communities from Big Spring, Nevada to study Microbial Dark Matter (Phase II) - Ash Meadows Crystal Spring | ecosystem: Environmental > Aquatic > Deep subsurface >...
CGCACCTCCATGCCCAGCCCCCTCAGGTGGTTAGCCACCATTTCGGCTGTTTTAAATTCACGGTTACCTAATTCCGGATGCTGATGCAGGTAGCGCCGCCAGTCAATTACTTTTTGCTTAACCTGAGCAACCTGTGCAGAAAAATCTGGTTGTGCAAATGCCATGGAAGCCATAGCTAAAAAAGCTGTCAGCACTGGAACATGTCTTCTCAAAGCCTGTTAGTTTTTGCTAAAGATATACGGATCGTATTCAATAAAGTCGTTTGCCTTTATCACAATGCTTGTGGAGCCGTCCTTGTTTACAGATGCCTGTGTTTTGAAAATGCCGTATTCACTATTGTTGTACTCCAGCAGCCAGTTGTTTCCACTCATAAACGAAAGGGTAGCCTGCAGGCTTGGGTGATGCTGAAATGATACTTTGAGTTGTTTGCCCGTTGCTTTTACTTGTATGTTGCCATACAGCTCGTTGGTATAAGTGCCTTCAAATGCTTCCAATGTTGTTGGTGGTTTTTGGCCAGTAACCAATTGGCGCAAGCTGTCAATTTGTGCCATAGTGGCCTTTTCCTCCCGCTCAAAACGCTTTAGCATCGCTGCGCTGCGGTTTGTGCCTTCTATACCCAGGTAAACATCGAGTATTTGATAACGCAGCGCTTCAAAAAAGCTCTGGTTGTCGTTGGTAGTTAGTATGGCTATACCCAGTTTTTCTTCGGGCACAAAGCATACGTTGCTTAGCATGCCCACAGCGCCGCCGGTGTGCCAGTATACCTGCTTTCCGTTGTAATCTGCTACGTTAAGGCCCAGGCCATAACCCACAAAATGTGTAGGGTAGGTGGAGCTTTTACGGCTATTGGTGAGCACGTTTACATCCCGTGTTTTTTGCAGGCTTGGCCAGGGCATGATGCGTTTACCATCATAACGACCGCTGTCGAGTTGGAATAGCAGCCAGTTGGTAAGGTCTTTTACATTGCTGAGGATGCTGGCTGCAGGGCCCAGATTATCCCATGTATCATACGGTACTTCGGTCAGTTTGCCTGAAAAAATGTTGGTGTAGGGTGTGGCATTATTCTTTTTGCCAGGTGCATCGTTGCTTAGTGCATAGGTGTTATTCATGCCCAAAGGGAGAATAATACTATCGGTAATAAAGGCTTCCCAGCTTTGGCCTGTTACTTTAGGTATTACCATGCCAGCCGTTAAAAAGCAGCTATTGCAGTAGCCATATGCTGCCCTAAAACTGTTTGTTGGCTTCAGGTAGCGCATTTTGTACATGATTTCTTCGCGGCTAAGTGTTCCATCCAAAAAGGTGAAATCGCCCTGAAAGGTTTTGGTGCCTATGCGGTGGCAGAGCATATCGCGAATGGTAACCATGGCCGATGATGTGTCGTTGTAGAGCCTATAATCCGGATAATATTTTTGAATGCGGTCATTAAGCGAAAGTTTGCCCAGTGTTTCCAGGTGAGCCAGGGCCGTTCCGGTAAACAGCTTGCTATTGCTGGCTATGAAAAAAAGGGTGTTTTCGTCAACTGGCTCTTTTGTGTTGAGATTTGCAACGCCATAGCCTTTGCGCACTACCACCTGACCATCTTTTACAACAACCACCGACAACGCGGGTACTTGCCATGCCTTCATGCCTTCGTTTATGTAGTTGTCTAGTTGAGTGGTTATGAAGGGTGGCGCTTGGGCAAATACCCCTGCAATGAAGGCAAACACCAGTGCCAGGCAAGTAAAAATTCGCATCTTTTGTATTATATTGTTTATCTATTTGTATTCTCCATACACTTTTCGCAGCACATCGGCTATTTCGCCCAGGGTGCATTTGTTTTCAACAGCATCTATTACACCGGGCATCAGGTTGGTGCCGTCCTGAGCGGCAGATTCAATTACCGACAGGCATTGGGCCACCTTTGCACCATCGCGGTTGGCACGCAGCGTGGCTAATTTGTCACATTGCAATTGCCTGATACTGTCGTCTATTTTAAAAGCAGGAATGGGCTGTTCATGCTCTATCGTAAACTTATTTACACCTACAATAATTTTTTCACTGCGTTCTATATTGCGTTGATAGTCGTAGGCACTGCGGGCTATTTCGTCCTGCACAAATCCTGCCTCGGTAGCTGCAACAGCACCACCCATGGCATCAATTTTGCCAATCAAATCCCAAGCTTTTTGTTCCACCTCATTGGTAAGGCTTTCCACAAAATAGCTGCCTGCCAGTGGATCTACCGTATCAACTGCACCACTTTCATAAGCCACTATTTGCTGCGTGCGCAGGGCAATACGGGCCGCTTCTTCGGTAGGCAGGCTCAGGGCTTCGTCGTAGCCGTTGGTATGCAGGCTTTGAGTGCCTCCCAGCACGGCTGCCATGGTTTGCACCGTTACCCGTGCTATATTGTTCAGAGGTTGTTGTGCGGTAAGGGTACTGCCTCCGGTTTGAGTATGAAAGCGTAGCATCATGGCCTTTGGGTCGGTGGCGCCAAGGTCTTTCATCATTTTGGCCCACATGCGGCGTGCGGCCCTAAACTTGGCCACTTCTTCAAACAGGTTGTTGTGACTGTTGAAAAAGAAAGAAAGCCGTTTACCAAATACATTTATGTCCAGACCTTTTTCCAAAGCTGCCTGTACGTAAGCCTTACCGTTGCTAAGGGTAAAAGCTATTTCCTGAACGGCTGTGCTGCCTGCTTCGCGTATGTGGTATCCGCTAATAGATATGGTGTTCCATTTAGGCAACTCTTTGCTGCACCACTCAAAAATATCGGTGATGATGCGCATACTGGGCTTGGGTGGGTATATATAGGTACCACGTGCGGCATATTCTTTCAATATGTCGTTTTGAATGGTACCGCTAATCTTCTTCAAATCGGCGCCCTGCTGCTTGGCAAGTGCTACGTACAGGCTCAGCAATATGTAGCCCGTTGCATTAATGGTCATAGAAGTGCTTACATCCTCCAACTTAATACCCCTGAAAAGGGTTTGCATATCCTCGATGCTGTCGATAGCTACGCCTACCTTACCTACTTCGCCTTCAGACAGTGGGTGGTCGCTGTCGTAGCCTATTTGGGTGGGCAGGTCAAAGGCTACACTCAGGCCCATTACACCCTGGCCTAGCAGGTAATGATAGCGCTTATTGCTTTCTTCGGCAGTACTAAATCCGGCATATTGGCGCATGGTCCAAAGTTTGCCCCGGTACATGTCTGGCTGCACCCCGCGGGTGAAGGGAAAACTGCCGGGTTGCTCTGCAGGGTCAAAGCCATTGAGCCCCTGTAAATTGGCACCCGTGTATAATTCGTTTACTTCAATACCACTGTCGGTAAATTTTTTTTTGTCGCTCATAAGTGAGGAATTATAATCTGTTAAAGCATGTGTTTACAACAATTGCTGCGCTTCATACTGTAAAGCTTGCTGTACCAGGTTGTTCATGGTGCTATCGGGGTTGTTCATGTCAAACTCCAGAATCTTTTTATTAAGGTCGAGCGCAGAAGCGTTTGCAGGCAATACGGCACCTAGCTGGTTAATAATGTACATATTTTGATCTTTCATTTTGCTTAAGGCATCCCACACTTCTGCCTTTACGTACAATTGCTGGGTTATGTTGTATTCATATTCCTCGCGGAGCGATGATACGAGGCGTTGCTGCATTTCGCGACAAGAAAGGGCAGGGTCGAAAAAGCGGTTTACCAGGTTTTTGAGCCGCGAACGGTCATTAAAGAGCGTTAGCCGTTCCAGCGCAGCAAGCTTGAGCTTATCCGAATCTGTATTTTGTTTTTTGGCATTTTCCAGTTCAGTCATTTTTCGGTTTACCCACATGGCATAGGCTGCAAATGCAGCAATTAGCGCGGCAATAATGAGGCAGAGCAGTATTGTAGTAGTGTCCATAACTAAGCAGCTAAGGTAAGGTAAGGGGGGCAATGCAAAGCCTGATAGGCGTGGGTTGCAACGCTGTATTTGGTCAGGTATTTTGCGAAATGTGAAACTTTGAGTTGAACCTATAGCAGCCTTTGCTATTTCAATTGTCTTTAGGGTAATTTTGTAGCCAAATAGCCACAAACATGGAGACCTTGGTACAACAATATCCAGTAGAACTGACCGAAAGCGCTGTTGCCGAACTTAAAAAACTACTTGAACAAGAGCCTCAAGGGAAAAAACTTCGTGTTGGCGTTAAAGGCGGTGGCTGCAGTGGCATGACATATATACTGGAATTTGCTGACCAACAGCCGGAAGATGTGGTGTTTGAAATTGATGGCGTGCCTTGCATCATGAATCCCGCTCACGAAATGTATCTTTTTGGCATGACGGTTAACTGGGAGGGCGGCCTCAATAGCAGGGGATTCACTTTCATAAACCCCAATGCCAGCAAAACCTGCGGTTGTGGTACCAGTTTCAGTGTTTAGAAGCAAATTTCAAATATTAGCTTAGCGCTTTTCCAGTGTTGCTTCGTAGTCCAGTATCATTTTCTCTATTTCATTTGGGGCAATGGCAGTTTGTTTATTGTCGATATTGATTACCATCATATAGCCTTGCCTGCCAGGCGTTGACAGAAACGTATTCACTAGCTCCAACTGATCGCTTATTTCAATTTTGCCGGTTACCTTGTTCCAAAGTTCGCGGGCACACAAGCAGCCCATTGTGGGCGATATGGGGTAGTAAGGCGAACCCTCAAACCAACTTGGGTCAATTGTAGTTCCGTGCGCTATAATTTCGCTACGTCCGGCCTTGCCTGCTAAATATGCTTCCATAATGCCGCCCCAATTTTGCCACGAAGCAGGGAAATAACTGCGGTAAATCTTTTCTGGTGGGGCATTAAACACCATGGGCATGTAATGGGTAAATACGGGCGGGTTGAGTTCGTGCATCATACCCATTTGCAAATTGGGGGTTGGGCCTATAAAAGGATTTTTCGAGATTTCGGTGCCGGTAATAGCATACAAACCCTGGGGTGTGCTACCATTGGTGATGCAAAATGGCAGGTTAGAAGCAGACCTTGCCAGTTGAACAAAAGTTTTCAATTTGCCAACGGCATCTTTCATAAAAGTGCCATCGGTGTTTTGCACCACGGCCAGGCCCGGATGGTTGCGATTGGCACGCTGAAAGGAATACACCACTTTGAACTTGTGGGCTTGTTGGTGAGCAAACAGACTATCAAAGGGCGGTGGCGTGGAATTGCCTGAAAGCTGAATTTTCATCATGTAATCAAGGGCTTCGGCCAGTGCTGCCTGATTATCGTTTGATGCCAGGCTGCGCACCCGGTTGTAAATGCGACTGCGCAGTTCTTCGCCCGGCCTTAGTTTCCACAGGTAAGACCCTGCTATAGCGGCCGTTTTGGCATGGTTAGCATTTTGAAAAATGCGGCTAATGGCGCCTTCATATTCTTTGGGGTACAATCCATAAATCACTTCCAGCAGCGAGCGTTGGGTGCTTTGAGAAAGGGCCTCCCAATTGTTTATTAGCCGCTTTACCCCCCGCTCGCTTTCAGCAGTTTTAATCATAAACTGCGATATGCTCCATAGCCCTATTTCCAGTGGGTGTGCCAATTCGTTTGAACTGCCAATAAGTAAGGTGTCTATTGCATTGGCCTGCATTATTTGCCGCTTCCTAATCAAATCTGCGCTAGCACCGGCTTTAGCTACGCTTGAAACAATTTTGTCTTTAGGGTATTCAAGTTGAGCAAACAGGTATTTAACAAAGCAATGCGTAAGCAGCAGTAACCAGATTCCTTTCATTGTTCAAAAATGCAAACTGTATACTACCAAGTTCGCTAACATTTATTCATAAAATGTGTTAAACTCTTAATTTTCCAAATTATCTGACTATCGCAATTTACATTTCGTATGTTTCATGATTATCCAGGCAATGTTTTTTATAACTGGCTATTGAAATCATTGCTTACTGCAACATTTGCCACATTACTATTCAGCAGCCAGGCTCAAAGACTCCGTTCTGCAAATTTTGGAGTACAGGATAATCGTCAGGTACAACGCTGTGGTAGTGAAACGTATAACAAATACCTGGAAAATACTTATGGCAGAAAGCCATCCGCAAAAGATTTTGAAACATGGATAGCCAAGCGCCTTAAAGAAGATGAAGTAAGGCTTCAAAATATTACGGAATATACCGTGCCGGTAGTATTTCATGTTATTTTCAATGGTGAAGCCATCGGTTCGGGAAACAATATTAGTACCGACCTGATTAGAGCACAGGTAGCACAGCTTAATAAGGATTTCAATAACGGTTCCGGTAGCCCGTATAGTGTTTCATCCCGCTCGGGCCTTCGCTTCTGCCTGGCCGAACGTGACCCCAATGGCGCTTTAATGCCACAGGCCGGCATAGAAAGAATACACCGCATTACCCTGGGGCTTAGCAATGGCGGACCCTATGACATAAGCCAGGTAGAATCTGTTATTAAGCCACAGTCTATTTGGGATCCCAACAAGTACCTCAATATTTGGTTGGTAAACCTGGGCGATGGCCTTTTGGGCTATTCCACTTTTCCAACGGCAAGCAATTTGCCCGGCCTTGATGTGCCGCCCAGCGAAATATCGAGCACTGCCGGTGTGGTGGTGCTGGGCCGTACGGTGGGCAGTGTGGCTACTCCGTCGGGCATTTGTGGCGGATCATATCCTTACATAAATGGTAAAACGTTAACCCATGAAATGGGGCATTTTTTTGGTCTCAGGCATATATGGGGCGATGAGGATTGCGGCAACGATTATGTAGATGACACGCCGGTACATTTTGAGGACAACCTGGGAGTTCCCAAACACCCCAAGCCCAACGATTGCGGTACCGAGGATGAAATGTTTGAAAACTTCATGGATTACAGCGACGATCAGGTGCTGAATACTTTTACAGCAGGACAGGTAGCACGCATGCAAACTGTAATGCTAAACAGCCCTCGACGGGTAGAACTGGCTACGGCTACCACAGCAAAGGCCTGTTTTACCGGAAATAAACTCTCGTTTAGCCCTTGCATAGCCCGCGATACAACAGTGGAGCGCAGTGTAAGCGGCACATGCCCCAGTGTACGTACCGTGCAGGTAATGCTGGCTGCTGAGGAAGCTGCTTCGGGTGCTGCAACGGTAAACATAAATGTGGTCGGCGGCACAGCTAGCCTGGGTCTCGACTTTCGATTACCTCAAACAACATTCACGTTTGCGGCAGGCGATCCCTACAAGATGATATCCATAGAAGTAATTGACGATGGTGTGGTGGAGAACGATGAATCGGTGATATTATCTTATACTATCACAAGCGGAACGGGCGTAACAGCGGGCGGGGTTGCTCAACAGTTTACCCTGATAATTAAAGATAACGATAACCTGGTAATCAATAACCGTGCTGTAGATATTATCAACACAGGCTTCAGCACGGTACCTGCCGACTGGAATGTGCTTTCGAGCGATAGTGCTGTAAACAAGTGGTTAATTGGCCCCAATGCTACCGGGTTTTCAGGCAATGCCGCTTACATATCCAACAACGCTGCCACTGCCCCCTGGTTTTACGAAACAGAAAATGCGCCATCGGCTTCTGTGCTACGTACCCGACTTATTGATGTAATGACCAGCAATTACAAGCGCCTGACCTTATCCTTCCGGCATCGGGTATTTGGCGAAGGACTTTTTCAGGGAGACGGCCCCTACGACTATGGTTTTGTGGGTTTGGCGCCAGCCGATGTGTCCGACTTCTTTTTCCAGCTACCCTCTACATCTTTGTTTTACGAGCAAAACTCCATTCAAAACTTCAGCTACAATTTTGGCGACAGCTTATTGGTAAGCAATTTTTACCTGGGTTGGGTTTGGCAAAACGATGATTCGTTTGGTGACCAGCCACCGTGGGGAATTGATGATGTAAAGCTGCAGGGTTTTCAAACGCAAATAGCCACAGCTACTGGCCAAACAAGAACCATTAACCTTTCAGCTGGCCAAACCAACCATTTTACCAGCACAGATAAAGGAGACATTTTAGCCACCATTGCTGGTTCTTCGGGCCAGGTTAATTGCGTACAGGCTTCAATCGCCCAATCTGGCGCGGGCCAGGTAAATATTACTACGCAAAGTGGAACATTTAAAAGGTCGGCAAAAGTGATTCAGGTAAGCCCTACGGGTGGTAGCAGCAATGCAACCTATACCATTACATTGTATTTTACCGAAGAGGAACTTGCCGCATGGGGTGCAGTCAGGTCTTCTTTACGCGTTATGAAAGTAAATGATGGCGTTTTGTTGAGCAGTGTGCTTACCAATGCTAATTCAGCCATTCTTACACCTGTGGTTAGCGACTTGATTGGTGCTTCGGGTTATATGGCCTATACCGTAACAACCACCGGCTTTTCGCAGTTCTTTTTGGTTGAACCAAACACAACCTTGCCTTTACGGTTAATTGATTTTACGGCTAAGCCCCGTACTAACGACATTGAATTGCGTTGGGCCACGGCTGGCGAGCAATACAATCGGGGTTTTGAATTAGAGCGCAGCAGCGATGGCATAGCATATAGCACAATTGCCAGTATTGCTGGCAAAAACACTGGTTCGGTACCCAGAGACTTTACATATAATATGATTGACGGCCGGGTGCAAAAGGGGGTTAAATACTATTACCGCTTGCTTCAAACCGATTTGGATGGCCGGCAAACCTACTCGCCTGTTCAAGCTGCCATGTTACAGGGCAGTAAGTCAGTATCCGTTTATCCAAACCCTGGCAGCGACAAGGTGCGCATACAACTGGACAAGTCTCAATCAGGTGTGGTGGAATTGTTTGATGCTAAAGGCGCCCGCGTTAAAACCTGGGGCGTATTAACCATACCCAATGGTGGCGCTGTTATTTCAGTCAAAGGTCTTCCTGCCGGAGTTTATATGCTCAAAGTATCGGCAGTATCGGCAGGCAAAGAAGTTTATACCACAAGGCTGCAAAAAGAATAAAAGAGTACTACTTCTAAAAGCGTGATTATGTTCAATTGCCTTTCTTTCAAGCGCCTCATCCCATAGTTGTTGCTAGCCTCCACAAGCATTTATTTGGAAAACCATGCCTGAGCAGTTTTTTGTGAAATGGCGTCCAGGTAAACAAATTACATCGTATATGCAAAACGGCTGACCTTACAAAAGGCAGCCGTTTTGCAAACATGTGATTGTAGCCTGCAGATTTTTTTGTTCTCTAAAAGGTTGGTTTAAACATTAATCAATGAAACACCTTCTGTTCCATGGCTTTGGCCTGTTGTATCATGGCGGTAAGTTGTTCTACTGAAGGAATTTTGCCGGTGAGCCCAAACTTATCGTTGGTTTCTACAAGTTTGGCATGAAGGTTTTCGGGGTTGCGTTGGGCAAATTCCTTCACCGTATCAACACCAGCAGCTTCCAGTAATTCGCTCATTTGTCCGGCCACACCTTTTATCCTGAAAAGATCGGCATGGTTAACCCAGGTAAGAATAAGGCTGTCTGGAATACCGGTTGCGGTTGCAATATAATCTCTTCCTTTTTTGGTAGAACCATTTTCGAGCAAATCGAATGTGGTATGTATTCCTATTGCATTCAATTTGGCGCCGTAGGTTTCGCCTATACCCTCAATTTCTTTAATGTCGTACGGCATGTTATGTAAATTTTTTAGTTATGCGGCAAAGTTAAGCAAGAGCTACCGACAAAGGGTTTACTGAACAAAAGTTTTGCCGGCATATTGCAGACAGGGTTTTGAGAATAGCCATTTTAAAACCATGAGGGCCGCTTCCTTAAAATGGTGCGACCCTTATGATTTTCAATTTACTACTAACAGATTTATTTACCTGGCAGGCGCTACTGTCTTGCGTTTGGCCAGCGGCTCATTCGTGTTTGACAAATCGCCCAACGGACGGTTTTTGGCAAAGTCGACCAGAATGGGTGCGGCTACAAAAATGGATGAATATGTACCTACAATTACACCAATCAACATGGCAAAAGCGAAGCCGCGGGTCACTTCGCCACCCACAACAAATAAGATGAGGATGGTAAGGAAAACCGTTACCGACGTCATAATGGTACGACTAAGGGTATCATTAATAGACTTGTTTATGATAGTGCCCTTGTCGGAGGCATGCATATTCCTGCTGTTTTCCCTAATCCTGTCGAAAACGATAATGGTGTCGTTCATAGAGAAACCAATTACCGTAAGTACAGCGGCAATAAAGTGCTGGTCAATTTCGAGAGGGAAAGGCATTATATGTTTGAAGAAACTAAACACAATAAGCGTAACCAATACATCGTGAAGTAAGGCTACAATAGTTCCAAGGCTGTATCTCCAATCGCGGAAACGAATGAAGATGTAGGCCATAATAATCAAAATAGAGAAGATTGTGGCTATCAGGGCGCCGCGCTTCAAGTCTTCCGATATAGTAGGAAGCACAGTTTGGGAGGCTACTTTAAACTTGCTGTCAAATTCGGGGAAGTTTATGTCTGCCGGCAAAAATTTGGCCAGGCCAGTGTACAGTGTATGCTCTACCAGGCTATCGGTGGTTGGGCCGCTTCTATCTATCAGGTAGGCAGTGGTAATGTTTAGCTGGCTGCTAGACCCCACCGTCTTAATTATTGGCGATTCTTTGAATACTTTTTGCAGTTCACTACGAACATCTTCGTTATTAACAGGCTTGTCGAAATGTACCGTGTAGCTGCGACCTCCTTTAAATTCCACACCATAATCGAATCCTACAAACAATGATGAAATACCCAGTACCAACACAATGGCGGAGATGATGTAGGTAATCTTTCTGAACTCAATAAACCTGAACTGTGAGTGCTTGAAGATTCTTTTGCTGATAGGTGTAAAATATTCCAGATGACGGCTTTTACTGGTAAACCATTCAGTAAGGGTGCGGCTAACCAGGATACCACAAAACAGGTTGAGGATGATACCTACAATTTGCACAGTAGCAAAACCCTTAACCGGACCCAGACCAAAGTAGAATAGGATAATAGCGGTCAGGAGGGTTGTTACGTGGGCATCTAACACCGGCGCCAGCGATCGGCGGTAGCCGTTGTTTACTGCAGTTACATAGTTTCGGCCCCAGGTGAGCTCTTCTTTAATACGCTCAAAAATGATAACGTTGGTATCTACCGCCATGCCTATGGTTAGTACCAAACCGGCAATACCTGCTGCTGTAAAAGTGGCATTAAGCGCCGACAAGATGGCGATGGTGAAAAATACGTTCAAAATAAGTGATACGTTGGCAATCCAGCCGCCACTGTTGTAGTAAAACAGCATTAGTGCAAAAATTACTACAAAACTTATGATGAAGGCCATAGATCCACTCTTCACTGCTTCCTGACCCAGGGTAGGACCTACTATTTGCTCCTGTACAATTTTTGCCGGCGCAGGCAGCTTTCCGCTTTTTAGCATTTCGGACATGTCCTGTGCTTCCTTAACCTCAAAGTTGCCGGTGATTTCAGAGTTTCCATTTGGGATAACGCCGTTAACTGTGGGGGCGCTGTACACAAAGTCGTCCAGCGTAATGGCAATTCCTTTGCCCACATTTTCTTCGGTCATTTTGGCCCAAACCTTGGCTCCCTGATTATCCATCTGCATTTTGATGGCTACGCGGCCACGCTCGTCAAAGTCCTGACCTGCATCGGTAATATGGTCGCCTTCCAGTTTTGCCCGGAAGCCATCAACTGTTTTAAGCGCATATAAAGCCACAAAGCCGCTTGATTTTTCATCGCCACTGCCGGTATATCCATAAGCAAACTTGAGGTTGCCGGGGAATTGACTTAAGGCTGCAGGGGTACGAAGTCTATCGCCAAGCAGGCCGGTATCTTTAGTAGCTACCACCGCCAGGGCACTGGGGTACACTATTTTTCCTGAAGGATCGCGCTGTGGTTGAAATAATTGCGCAAACAAGCTGCTTATAGGGTACTGCTGTGCAAGAGCCGCCCTTGTGGTATCGGTAGATGTGGTGGTGTCGGCAATGGCTTTTGCCAGTGCTGCTTCATCAATATTGCCACTGCTATCACGCACTGCATCGCCTTTAAGCACAATACTCAAAGCCTTTTCGGCATTGGTTAAGCTTTGGCCAATTTCAGACAAGTTGTAAAGCTCAAAAAATTGAAGGTTGGCGGAGCTTTGCAGATATTTACGTACCCTGTCTTTGTCGGTAATGCCGGCCAGTTCTACCGTAATAATTTTCTTAACCTTATCGGGGTTAATGGTAGGAGAGGCTACTCCAAAACGGTCAATCCTGGACTGCAGAATGTTATAGGTATTAAGAAAAGCTACGTCCGACTCGTTGCGGATATAATTAATTACCTGCTCGTCGCTCGACTCAAAGGTTACCTTCTTATTGCTTCCTGCCGAAAAAAGAGGAGCTAATTTGTTGCCCGGAGCCTTTTGGCGGTAGGCAGCTACAAATAAGTCAATCAGGTCTTTGCCTGTGGTTGCCTTTTCGGCCACGGCTTGAGCAAGGGCTTCGTTAAATGCTTTGTCGCGGCTGTAGGAAGCAAGCGAACGTAACAGGTCGGCCATGCCCACTTCAAGCGTTACGCTCATGCCGCCTTGCAAATCGAGCCCCAGTTTTGCTTCCTGGTCTTTGGCAAATTTATAATCAGAGCCCCACCACGTTATTTTTTGGTTTACAGTACTATCTATAAGCCGCTGGTAGCGAGTGCGTACTGCTTCGTTAACTGTGTCCTGGTAAAGTGCTTGTAGCTCTTTATTGTTAGGGTATTTTGCGCTGGCAGCAGGCATTGCAGCCTTCACCTGTTTCTCAGCCTTTTCTTTCATCTTCTTTTCGTGGCTGTTTACAAACCAGGTAAACGACAACTGGTACAGGCCCGCCAAAATGAGGAGCAGAGCAAAAACCCGCACCAAACCATTCATTTGCATATACTCGTAATTAGAGGTATAAAAATTTGGAGCGCAAAAATAGGGGAAATGGCTTCTCTCTAGCGGGTTTTGCACAGGCGGTGCAAAATTGCATTATTGAATGCAATTCACACATCGCTACCATTTGTGGGTATAATTGAACGGGATATTGCAGCCTACCTGCCAAATTGCAGCACAGAAAAACGGCAACCATCCTAAGTATGAATCTTTTTACAAGTAAAATAAACTGGCTACTCCGAGTGCCCTTGCCAGCAGCCTTGTGGGTTATTATTTGGTTTGGTTTTGGTTGTGGTATGTTAAAAAAAGGCACTTCTCATCCCACCGAAATAGATGATAGCAGGCAGTTTACAACGTTGTATACCAAAAAGCTTGGGGTGAAAGTTCCCCCAAACAGTAACCGGGCATTAGTAGAGCAGGTTTCATTTTGGCTTGGAGTACCTTATAAATACGGTGGCATTACAACTAAAGGTATTGACTGTAGCGGCCTGATTTTTAATATTTATGCAACTGTTTACAAGAAACCGGTTGCTCGAACTACAGCAGCATTGCAGCAACAGGCTGCCAAAATTCAGCCTTCGCAACTCAAGCAAGGGGATCTCGTATTTTTTAAAATAAGCTCCAAAAATGCAGACCATGCCGGCATGTACCTTTGGAATGATTATTTTCTTCATGCCTCCACTTCGCGGGGTGTTATAATAAGCAGCCTGAGCGAGGAATACTGGAAAAAATACCTGTTTACAGCGGGTAGGCTATTATAATGAAGGCTTTGCTTTAGGTTTGACATTATGTTCAGGTTTTTTGCATCACTTGCAATAGCATTTTCCGCTGGTATCATTTACGGACAGCCAAATAAAGTCGGAATGATGGCCAACGGCGGATACACCAAATGGCCTGAAAGCAACAACCCTCAAAATAGTAAGCTCCTTACTCAACTGCTTGACCCACTTCGGAAGGAATTTGGTCAGGTATTCGCCAAACCAGAAAAATACCGGCTGCAAATCATTTATACTCAAATAAATAGAGATAAGCAAAACAAACCTGTTTTTACGCATCATTTCTTCCATGTTACCTCTCAATATTGCTATCCTGCCAGCACTGTAAAGCTTCCAGCGGCTGTGGTGGCGCTCGAAGCGGTAAATGCGCTTTCTTCAAAAGGCATTAACAAGTACTCCACTATGCTTACCGAGCCGGTGCGGCCGGGTGAACTACCTGTTTACAACGACCCGAGTACCGACAGAGGGAAGCCATCGGTAGGCCAATATGTAAAAAAGATTTTGCTTGTAAGCGACAACGATGCCTTCAACAGGCTCTATGAATTAATAGGGCAGGAGCCTTTCAACCAAAGACTGTGGCAACTAGGTTTTACCCAAGCTCAAATGCGCCACCGCCTTAGCCTGCCGCTAAATGATGCTGAAAACCGACTTACCAATACGGTGTGGTTTGCTAACGATACCGGCGCAGCGTTGCAAGCTTTTGCGGCAAGGAAAAGTGGTCTCACATTTTCCAGACGAACCGATAAAATAGGCAAAGGATATATGCGTGGTAGAACACTGGTAGGAGGCCCCATGGATTTTAGTAGCAAAAACCGGTGGCCACTTTTGTACCACCATCGCCTTGTTCAATGGATTATGTTTCCCGAAAGCCAGCCTGCATCAAAAAAACTGCGCCTTACACAGCATGACTACCATTTTTTGAGGAAATATATGAACATGCTACCGTCTGAAAGTAATAATCCGGCTTATAATGAACAGGAAAATTGGCCGGCATACTGCAAGTTTTTGTTGGCCGGTTCCGAAAAAGGACCCTGGAAGTGGCCCGGGGTGCGAATCTTTAATAAGGTAGGCGATGCCTATGGCTTCCTGCTTGATGCAGCCTACATTGCCGATTTTGAGCACGGAGTTGAATTTATACTTTCGATGGTGGTGTACTGCAACGATGATGGAATTTTAAATGATGACAGCTATGATTATGATAAGCTTGGATTTCCTTTTATGAAGCGGGTAGGCGAGGTTATTTACAATTACGAGTTGAGCAGGCCACGAAAACAAATGCCCGATTTATCGGAATTTAAATTTGACTATTAAAAATGCTAACAGTCACACAGGTTTATGATTATGCCACGCTTTCATAAGGTTTTTATTTGGGTAGCAATTGGCGGTTTTGCTATATTTTTTGCAACGTGCAAAAAGGAAAACGCTACCTATCAATCAACGTTTACGGTATTTAATGCAGTGCCAGGCAATACTGCATTTGAATTGCTGGTGAATGGTGCAAAATTGCCTGAAGTGTACCGATATGGTGCTCCCGCTACGGAGCAATTAATGCCGTCGTTTACAGGAAGTTTTGGCTGGAGTAAAGCAGGTATTTCGGTAGCGGATTCTACATACAAAACAGATTTTTCAAATGAAAGCAGTTATACATTGGTGTTCTACGATTCGTTGGCCAAGTACAAAACCTATCTTGTGCGGGATATTTTTTTTGATGAAGCATCGAAAAACAAATGTGGAATCAGACTTTTTGCGGCTACTATAAATGCCACTAATCTCACCATTACAAACGACACCGGTAGGGTATTGCTGGGCAACAGGAAGTTTGCTAATTTTTCCGGACAGATTGAGAATGCATTTTCTGAGATTGACACCAGCAGCAGCACTGTTCTTAGGTTATATCACAACAGCAGTTTGCTCGACTCTGTTTCAGGCGTAAAGCTTGAGCCAGGCAGGAGCTACTCCTGTTTTACCTCTGGTATTTTGAATGGCAATGGGGCCTTTCGTCCCAGGCTTTTTTTACAGTTGCATTAGGTGCATGTACATGAGCATTAAGTGCAAACCATGTAAGTTTGAAGAGTATCCTTCTAACAAAATGAATTAGTTCATGAAAAACATCTAATACATAGCGCGGTTCTTTCAACTACTTTCACCGTCGCAAATTAATAATTCCAACAACCATGAATTTAGCATCGCGCCTGCAACGATTTAATGAACCTGAAACTCTAAAAATGGCCAAGTTGGCCCGCGAACTTAGGGCACAGGGACTTGATGTAATAGGCTTAAGCCTTGGAGAACCCGATTTTGATACACCCGACCACATAAAAGAAGCTGTAATAAAGGCAGTAAACGACAATTACTCGCATTACCCACCCGTGGCCGGTTACCCGGAACTGCGCAGCGCCATTTGTTATAAACTAAGGCGCGACAACAATCTTGAGTATTTGCCTGAGCATACCCTGGTAAGTACTGGCGCCAAACAGAGTATTGCCAACCTGGTATTTGCCACAGTGGAGGCTGGCGATGAAGTGGTGATACCAACGCCATATTGGGTTTCGTATAGTGAGGTTGTTCGCCTGGCTGAGGCAACACCTGTTATGGTGCGCACTTCGCTTGAAAGCGGGTTTAAAATTACCCCCGAACAGTTGCAGGCTGCTATTACCCCTCGAACCAGGCTGTTTATGTTCTCTTCACCCAATAATCCTACCGGCTGTGTGTATACCAAAGCTGAAATGGAGGGCCTTGCAGAGGTATTCAGGCGCCATCCGCAAATTTGGATTATGAGCGATGAAATTTATGAGTACATCAGCTATGTGGGTGGGCACAAGAGCATTGCGCAATTCGATGACCTTAAAGATCGTGTTATTATAGTAAATGGCCTGAGCAAAGGTTTTGCCATGACGGGCTATCGCCTGGGCTACTTAGTTTGCAGTAATACCGATTTGGTAAAAGCTTGCGATAAACTGCAAGGACAGTTTACCAGCGGCGCCAATGCAGCCACCCAACAGGCTGCCGTAGTAGCACTTACAACTGATATGGCCCCAAGCATTGCCATGACAAAGGAATTTGAGCATCGTAAGGGTTTGGTTATGAATCTTTTGGCAGAAATACCGGATATTCGGATTAATGAACCGGATGGTGCCTTTTATGTATTTCCTGATGTGAGCAATTACTTTGGTAAACAAGTGGGCGGCCGTACCATCAACGATGCGGATGAACTTTGCATGTACCTGTTGGAGCAGGGATTGGTAAGCACCGTAACCGGAAAGGCATTTGGTGAGCCTAACTGCATCCGGATCAGTTTTGCTGCCAGCCGTAGCGATATTACGAAAGGCTTTGGCCGAATTAAGGATTCCCTTGCCAAACTTAGCTAATCTAATTGGTTGTTTTTGGGCTTCTATTATTGAAGAATCGATAGGCCTGTGGATGAAATATTTGAAATACAGACAATAGGGTCATGCATTTGGGTAAAATGTCCCGGATGAAAGAATATCCTAGTGAAGTGGAGCAAAATAAGATAGTATCCATCGTAGAAGAACCGTTGGAAGTGTACATAACGCATTATGCTTCGGAGCCTGTGCTTACCTGGCGCGTATTAGGGGGTAAAATGCTAAATGAGCCGCTCCCTAAAAGCATGCTCGGATTTTTCGATCTTGGAAAAAAGGGGCTTCCTAAGTCGGCCGTAATGTCATTGGCCTCCACGCTCAATTTGCCACTTACCCAAATGGCAGATATGCTCAATATTTCGTATAAAACTTTAGGATGCAAAAAAAATAGCGAACTAATGGACAGCTGGGTTAGCAGCCATGCGGTAGAAATAGCTTCGGTGGTGGCCAGAGGGCTCAGCGTTTTTGAAGATCCCAATAAACTCAATCGCTGGCTGCGCAAGCCCAATCGTGCGCTGGGTGGCAAAATACCCATGGATCTGCTGCAATCGCCCGTAGGCATTAGGTTGATTATTCAAATACTCGGTCGTATTGAAGAGGGGGTTTATTCTTAGCCACCATGTTGGTGTATCGTATTGTAAAGCATCGCGAACGAACAAGCGACTTATCTGCTACAGGTTCCTATATCCAAGGCGGGCGATGGAATAGTGCAGGTATGTACGCCCTTTACACAGCCGAAAACCGCTCACTTGCTTTGCTGGAAACGCTTGTGCATTTTGACCCCGAGGAGATGCCTCCATCTCTTTTTGTCATAACAATTGAGGTTCATCAAGATGCGCCAGTACATTTACTTAATGAACGTGATTTACCCTACGACTGGCGCACCGCCGACAACCTTGCATTGCAGGAATTGGGCGATGATTTGCTTAAACGACAGGATATCATGGTTATCAAGGTTCCTTCAGCTGTTATGCCCCTGGAATTTTATTATATCCTGAATCCTTCTTTTTTGGAATACCACAGACATGTAAGAGTGGTGCAAATTGATCAGCTTACCATAGATGAGCGTCTGAATTGAGGTTTGGGCCATATGCATTTTCTTCAAAACAGATGATGTGCTTTTAACGAAATACCGTGGCTATTAGCAGTACTTTTGCCGGCCAATGAAAACAAAATCGGTTAAACGCGATTCCGTAAACATCATTACACTGGGTTGTAGCAAAAACCTGGTAGATAGCGAGGTGCTGAGCGGTCAGTTGAAGGCCAATGATATAAATGTGATGCACGAAAGCCGCAAGATGAACCACAACATAGTAGTGGTAAACACCTGTGGATTTATTGATAAGGCAAAAGAGGAAAGTGTAAACACCATTTTGGACCAGGTAGAGCTGAAACGTAAGGGCAAGCTGGAAAAGGTGTATGTAACCGGCTGCCTGAGCGAACGATACCGCGACCAGCTGGCAAGCGAAATTCCTGAGGTGGACGCCTGGTTTGGCACGATGGAACTACTGCTCATTCTTAAAAAGTTTGAAGCAGACTACAAAAGCGAACTGTTGGGGGAGCGCTTGCTAAGCACTCCGCACCATTATGCATACCTCAAAATTTCAGAAGGCTGCAATCGCACCTGTGCTTTTTGTGCCATACCACTTATGCGTGGCAATCATGTAAGCCGCCCCATTGAAGAACTTGTAACAGAGGCAAAAAGGCTTGTACAAAGAGGGGTAAAGGAGGTGATGCTGATTGCCCAGGAACTTACCTATTATGGCCTCGATATATACAAAAGCCGCGAATTACCCCGCCTATTGCATGCCCTGGCCGATGTGGAGGGCCTTGAATGGATCAGGCTGCATTATGCATATCCATCCAAATTTCCGATGGAGATTATAGATGTGATGAAAGAGCGGGAAAACATATGCAACTACCTGGATATGCCGCTGCAGCACGCCAGCAACAACATGCTGAAAGCCATGAAGCGGCAAATAACTCGTGAGGAAATGGAAGATTTGGTGGGCGGTATTCGTAGCCGGTTGCCGGAAATATGCTTGCGAACCACACTCATTACCGGTTTTCCGGGTGAAACACGCGATGATGTGGAAGAGCTGAAATCCTTTCTTGAAAAGATGCGTTTTGGCCGGGTGGGCATTTTTACTTACAGCCACGAAGAAGGTACTTCAGCTTATGGGTTGACCGATGATGTGCCTCAGGCTGAAAAAGAAGCCCGTGCCCAGGAAATAATGGAAGTACAGCAGGAAATCAGTTTTGAGAAAAACCAGGAAAAGGTGGGCAAAGTGCTTAAAGTATTAATTGATAAAAAAGAAGCGGGCCGCTACCTGGGCCGTACAGAATACGACAGTGTGGAGGTGGACAACGAAGTAGTGGTGCACAGCTCCGGCAAATTAACACCGGGGTCCTTTGTTCAGGTTAAGATTACCAAAGCCTATGATTACGACCTGGAAGGTGAAGTAGTAGGATAAATTTCAGTACCAGCACTTATATTTTTAAAACAGGAACAGTTTCCATATGCCAGCCAATACGGATTTATCACATTACTGCATTGATTTTGGCGAAACAGGTGCATTCTCCAAACTGGTTACGGATTATTTATCGGAACATGAAGATCTGAAACCATTTTACGCCTATGCCCCAACATTGGCAGGGTTGCAGTTAGCCATTGAAGGGCGTATGCGTTATATAACGCATAGAAAAGAGCTTTACTATGCGTTGAAAGAGCAGTATAAAGGCATGGAAATCAGCCAACTACAGGTTCTTAATCTGGAAAAACTCCTGAACGAAAACACCTTTACCATTACCACTGCTCACCAACCTAACATTTTTACCGGGCCACTTTACTTCGTGTACAAAATACTGCATGCCATTTCGCTTGCAAACCACGCAGCTACGCAATTTACCCAATACCAGTTTGTGCCCGTGTACTATATGGGAAGTGAAGATGCCGACCTGGACGAACTGGGACATATATACCTAGATAATGAAAAAATATCTTGGGATACCGATCAAACAGGTGCGGTGGGGCGCATGAAAACGGCTGGCATTGATAAGATAATAGACCGACTGCGAGGTCAATTTTCACATTTGCCCTTTGGCCCTCAAATGGTTGATTTGTGCACAAAGGCTTATTTGCATCATTCTACCATACAAGAAGCTACCCTATACCTGGTACACGAACTTTTTAAGCAATATGGCCTGTTGGTAGTAGTGCCCGACACACCACTGCTTAAAAGTATCTTTAAAAACACTTTAAAGAAAGAGCTTACCGAGGGTTTTTCTGCCAAAGCCGTGAGCAGAACCATGGTACGCCTGGAAGCTGCCGGATATAAGCTGCAGGCAGCCGGTAGAGAATTAAATCTTTTTTACCTGGATGAAAAGGGCAGGAGGGAACGAATTACCCAAGAAGGTAACACCTATCAAGTACAAGCACTCGGAATGAGCTGGCAGCACGACGAAATGATGCTGGAAGTGGAGGAACATCCCGAACGATTTAGCCCAAACGTGATTTTGCGGGGCGTATTTCAGGAAACAATTTTACCAAACGTATCCTTTGTGGGTGGCGGTGGTGAACTGGCATACTGGTTGGAACTGAAAGATGTTTTTGCAGCTGCCGGCGTTCATTATCCCATGCTGGTAGTACGAAATTCGTTTTTGCTGCTGAACGATCGTATGCAGAAAATTCAGAAAAGTCTCGACTTAAAGGGCGCTGAACTGTTTGATGATGAAAAGACCATACTGAATAGAATAGTAGCTAATTCATTAGGCCATTTGCCAACTACCAAGCTCGAAATAGGTGAGGTAACAGAAATGTTTGCCAACCTCCAAAGCAGGGTAAGCAATACAGACATTACCCTTAAATGGACAGCCTCGGCAATAGAAACCCGCCTGCTAAAAGACCTGAAAAAGCTGGAGCTTAAAATGCAGCGTGCAGCACGGCGCAAGTTGGAAGACCAATCACAACAACTTAAATATTTCCGTCATAAGGCATTTCCTATCAGCTCTTTGCAGGAGCGGATAGACAACTTCATGCCATACTATGCACAATACGGTCCAGGCTTGGTGAGCGATCTATTAGCCATCAGTTCGCCCCTCAAGCAGAAATTTTGCATTGCAGCATTGTCTACTTAGCTGCATATACAGAAAATAAAACTTTAGTATTCATTGATCGTAATGGTTGGGTTGCCCACTCAGGCGAACCTTTTGTACCTTTTGCAATACGGCGGTTTCAAGTTCCTTTTTGTAGTTGGAAACAGCATTGCCCACTGTTGCATCAAATGCGCCTATAATGGATGCTGCTAAAATACCGGCATTTTTTGCCCCATTAAGGGCCACAGTAGCCACCGGTATGCCGGCCGGCATTTGTAGAATTGATAATATTGAGTCCCAACCATCAATGGAGTTTGATGATTTTACGGGCACACCAATTACGGGCAAGGAGGTTAATGAGGCCACCATTCCGGGCAGGTGTGCTGCTCCTCCAGCTCCGGCAATGATAACCTTAATTCCTCGGCCCCTGGCGGCTTGCGCATATTCCATCATGCGTGCCGGCGTGCGGTGGGCCGATATAATAGTAAGCTCGTATATAATTCCAAAATGGTTCAGTATTTCGGCAGCTTCCTGCATTACGGGCAAATCGCTATCGCTGCCCATTATGATGCCTACCTGCGGCTGTATCATAAATGTATTCTGTTTATGTAACAAAGGTAGGCAGGTATGTTTGGCTAAATTGAGATTGGTATAAACAAAAATAACCGTTATAGGCCGTTGAAAATACCTGATGAACTGTGTGCCAAAGGTGGATGATTAGAAGACTGGCAGGCTGCGTTTTGTAAACCTCATAGTCTGCATCAGGCGGCCGGAAAGCGAGAATTCAATTTCGTAAGGACCATCGTTCAGGTGGTTTATACGAAATTGAACGGTGTAAGCTTTGAAGCTGTCTTTCCTGGCTATAACCTTGCTTGGGTGCAGAATGCGGTATACAATTTGTTGTTGAGCAAGCGTGTGATCGCAAATTTCTATCAATAGAATATCACCCACAACTCCTGGAACAGAGATGAATGGGTTCAAACCCTGATCCATTGTATAGTTTATTGTCAAACATAGACATGGGTCAAATTGACGAATATTAATTCCTTATGATTGCTAAGTAAGTTGCTTATTTATTCTACTAACTTACCCATAATGAGTAAAACATCTGCCTCGGCCTGTTTCATTTGATACAGGGCCTCTATCATTCGGGTTTGGGCATTAATGATATCCAACTGTGTTTGCCGCAATTCTACAGTAGTAATGGAAGCATTTTTGAAGCGCTCCATGGCTATGTTGGCGTTTTCTTTTACTACCTCCTGGTTCTCCAATTCCAGCCTGTATTGCTTCATGCCGTTCTCAAAATTGCTGTATGCAAGGGCCAGGCTGGTAGCTAACTGATTGCGAAGTTGATCGTACTGTACCAGTTGCGATTTCTGCAATACTTCATTTATACGTAGCTGCTGTTTTACTACGCCCCCCTGGTATATTGGTACGGCGAGGGTGGCGCCAATATTGGGACCAAAGGTTGTATTACGCAGCGTAAACCCTGCACTGTTCTGGCTGTTATTAAAACTGGCGCCGGTATTGATCGTAAGTGTTGGAAGCCGCTGCGAATTAACCTCGCGGTATTGTTGTGCAAGTACAACCTGCTGCGATTTGTTTATGAGTAACATGGGGTTGAGCGTGTCGATTGACACAATCAATTGTTCCCTGGGAGGAAGAACCGGCTTTGCAAGTGTATCGGTAGTTATAATAGGCTCATCAGGATTACGGGACAGTTCGTTATTGAGAAGTGCTTTACTTAGTGAAATATTGTTTTCAATACGAATCAGGTTGTTGCGTTGGTCTGTTAGGTCGGCCAATGCCTGCAGCAGGTCGCTTTTTCCAGCCGTGCCAATCCTGAATCGGTTTTCTGCCAGTTTGCGCCTTTCTTCAAAAAGTGAAATGCTTTCAAGGGTTGCCTGCTTCTGACGTTGAAATCTCAAAACATTCAGGTAGGCAAGAATAACGCGGTAAACAGATTGGTTTGCCTGCTCCTTAACCTGCAATATTCCAATTTTCTCCAGTTCTTCCAGTCTGCTTTTTGCAGCTACTACGCGCCAGCCATTAAATACCCGCCACGAAGCAACAAGGCTGGCATTTTGGTTTTGGAAATCGGCACCATTGCGTTCAATTACTGTTCCATTGGTTAGCTTTTGCCGCAGATTGTTGTTGCTATAATTATAGCCGCCCGATGCATTTACAGTAGGCAGCCGACCTGCATTACCCCAGTTGTTTTGCAGGCGGGCAATTTCTTCGTCATTTTTTGCCAACTGTATGGCAAAATTCTTTTCCAGCGCTATTTTAACCGCTTCCTCAAGGGTAAGTAATGGTTGAGCACAAAGGTTTAATGATATAAAGTATAGTATTGAAAACGAGAACAATAACCGAAAAAATCCGATCTTACACATGCTGAATTAGTTATGGGTTGCAACATGCATGGGCTCCTTAATTTCTTCAAGCAATTCTATAGGCAGGCCATGCTTTTTGGTGCTCAGGTATGAGTAAATGGATGGTACGATAAACAATGTAAGTAGCAGCGAAAAAATTATACCACCAACAATAACAACACCCAATGGTATGCGGCTGGTGGAGGCAGCACCCAAAGACA